>Ga0207942_1000258_pt1 | contig 14755 bp, 4 predicted proteins | sample LakMenEpi12Oct12_FD_150687 | JGI IMG/M metagenome (GOLD analysis project Ga0207942, IMG submission 150687) | Freshwater microbial communities from Lake Mendota, WI - 12OCT2012 deep hole epilimnion (SPAdes) | ecosystem: Environmental > Aquatic > Freshwater > Lake > Epilimnion/Euphotic zone ... | reverse complement strand
TGTCCATTAGTATTACACCTTTAATCTCTGTTGTGGATTCCTCCCACAAAATCTCATAGTTAGGGAAATTCTCGTAATTTAGATTTAACACATCATTAAGTGATGTAGGATAAATTATCTGTTTTTGACTAACAATAGAATCTGGTGTTTGCATAGCTTTACTACCAAAGAAGGATTTCTCCTCTTTCATACTTCTAGTTCCAGGTAGACTTATGTAATCAGTAGGTGAAGTATATTGTCTATAGAAACCAGGATCCCAAGAACTCTCAAATATCGAAAGATCTCTCTTATCCACTGGGGTTTCACCTATTATATTATATGCTGGGTTAAAAGGAGAATTCTGACCTATTCTAAATATCCATTGCGTTGAATATTTATAATAATTTAAATTTCTTGATACTCCAAAATTATCTTTATAAGGACCGAACGAGCAATAGGCATATTCTATTGGATCTATCGATCTAATATCACCGCCCATATATTTTCCTCCCTCTGCTACATAATAAACAGTTGATGGTAAATCGTATGGTACTTCAAATCGAATATAGGATCCAATATTTCCTGGAGTACCAAATAGGGTATATCCCTGAGGTAAGGAATCTACTGTTATGTCATTACCTCTATTGCTTTCAGAAAAATATAGCTGATATCCTAAATTACTAGGATCGCTAAGATCAAAATAATAGATAACGCCTTTTATCAAATCTACATCACCTTGAGAAACCCCATCTATTTCAAAACAAAGCGAAGATCCTATATCATAAGAGGATGATGATGTCTGTTTATCTACAACTTTAACATAAAATGTGTAAGATTCAGGGGTAGTCCAAAATGGTATATCATATTTTACGTTCTCGAATTTTAATACCTCTCTGAAACTAGGCACATATTCTCCACTGTATCTATACATTTCGCTCTCACCTTCGATATCTTCTGTAGTGTATCCAACGTTAAATACATCCAACTCCTGTGGCTTATCTGTTATTTCAACCGGAACAATCACCGCGTTTTGTTCAAAAAACGAAGGCCTTAAAAATTCTAAAACAAACTGATTTTCTAAAACCTTAGTGGTTTGTGTTGAAGAATCCCATTCGTAAGTTAAATATTCAATATATGGATATCCAGTATTTACCCATAATGATATATTAGCAAAAGATATCTTCTGTAGTATATTTCCCCAATATCCTAATCCTCCGTTTTTCTGGTAGATTGGTATCGAAGAAATAACAGAATAATTAGCTGCAGTTGGAATATTAACTGGTCCAGGTATACTTATATCCCCAAAATCAAAAAAGTAGTTTGGTCCGGTGTTAGTAAAATTTATTACGTCCTGACCAACACCAGTTGGAAAAGGAAGCGTATAGTTATAAGGAGCAGGGCCTACGACTCCATAAAATGAGCCAGGACCAGTTGAATCACCAGGAGAAGGAGTAACAGAAGGAAGGAATGTGAAATTGATCTCGTCCCTTAAATCTGTTTCATACTCTGGATTTGGTACTATAAATATTTCTCCCTCGTTTCCAATAGTACCTGGATTAACTACAGAATAAATTCCTTGCTGGTTAGGAGCAGATGATATATTTAAAGCTGAAGAAAGCTTTACGTCTCCAACTACTGGAAGTTCTATAGATCCCGAAGGAAGAGGTGAACTACTTGTAGTTGGGAAATATTGATCGTCTAATTTATCCCTTAAAGAATATAAAAGGAAATAATCCAGATCAATATACTGATTATCTGGGCTTACCTCTTCAAAATTTAATGCTCTAGCATCATCGATTAAAACTTCAACTAGAAAAGTTATATTCTTAAAAGTTCTATTCTCTATTACTTTTATTTTTACAGGGGATTGTATCTCATCCTCTATATTTTTTACTGGAATTATAACACAAGAGAATTTATATCCATCATAGAATCTATCATCTTCTATGTATTTTATAGACTCTTGTTGTGCATAGTCAGTAAAAGTTCTCTTGATTCTTATCTTAGCACCTCTGTACAAAGACTCCGAATATCCGTTTCCTGTATTGAAATTAAATAATGAATACCTCTCCGTAAGATCTATATCATTTATTGTTGTACTACCTGGATAATAAGTATCTAAATCTTCACCCTCTATAGAAAAATAATCTAAGAAATAATCCCTAAGAGCCGGATTAGCATCGTTTAAAAGGGCTTCGTTAAATTCACCAGATAGATAATTTTTGTCCGTGTGAAGATTAGACTCAGGTAAAGAATATGGCGGTCTCTGTAGATGATACCACTCGTGAGTAAAGTACTGCGGATCCTGATTTATTTTGAAAAAACTAGGGGAAAAGTTAAGTGGATTAAAAGCTAAATTTGCATTAAGCCTGTATCCATTTCCCCTAACATCTGTACCTCCTCTATAAACCCATTTTGTAATATATGGACTAACTCTACTATTTAAAGCATAGTCCGGATTATAATTATCCTGCGTGTAATCATACTCGGAATATAATTTACCAAAATTAAGCTGCTTAAATTTAGTGTCTATACCTACCTCGTTGTCTATAAATTGTAAGGATTGTATTCCATAGAATCCCGGGAAAGCATCTAAATCCGGGTAAAACAGGTAATCAAAATTGCTAGTAGTGATACCCCCTGTTACATTACCTCTTGATGAAAGAGTAGGGAATACATTTGATTCAGCAGAAGTAGATCCAGCAACTAACATATATTCCTCATCCCCTGGAAATCCTTCAAAGAAATCCGGACCATTTATGGTATTTCCCCCGTACTCAATTTCCGCACCTGATGATACGAAATAAGTTTTACCCGATACTATCTTAGTTTTACCCTCTGGTTGGGTATCTAAATACTTATAATATTCCTCCGTAGGTGTGTACCCATATTCACTGTACCAGAAATCCATGTCTATCTCTCTAAGACCATAGAATGAAAATATTCCTAAAGGTACGTCATAAGTATTAAATGCTGAGATTGTTTTAGAAGATCCAAAAGCTATAGATTCTGTAAAGTTAGAAATTTCTATAGTTGCATGAGTCTCAAAATCTTTTAATCCTACTATATCCCCGTTCTGATCAAATGCGTATTGATCTATGAATCTATATTTACCGGTAACTACGGATGAAGATATGTTTGAATATTCAGGTAGATTACTAAAAGAATCAGTGGATGTGTTTTTTATAGTCTCTATAAAAGTCTCACCTACTATAATTTTATTAGCATCCTCTATTTTTACTTTTACTCTAGTGTTAGAATAATTAGACCCTCCTATAAAAGATTGTCTCTGATTTATATCACATACATCTTTCTCATTTATGAATATAATTCCTCTTTTGGAATCAGGCATTCTCTGAGATGTTGTGAAATTCTGGAAAAAGTCCAAATAGTATTTACTATTCTCAGCAGTACCAGTTGCATTTGTTCTTATGACTACCTCATCTCCAGATTGGAAAGCTTCAAAAGAATTATAATTGAAACTATTGAATATTCCAGTTAGTGCTTTAGCAATATCCTCATTAGTACCAAAAGGATGATAATAATAAGCATTATCTTGTGCATAAAAACTTCCTGGGCCCCATTCGTCAATCGAAAAAGAAAGATCCGAAGCTTTTATAATATCATATTTAGCTCCTGGTACTCCATAATATCCCAAAGGATTATAGAATATAAAACAGTTCTCTGACAGGTTATTTATTTGGTTAGCTATTCTAATAACACTATAAGCTCTACCTTTATCTCCAGTAGTTACTGCAGGATATTGTTTTTTGGTAGCTGTATCTTTACCAGTAAATAAAGAAATATCTACAGAAGTGTCCTGTATTACAATCTCATTATCATAGCCTAATATTCCATAACTCGAAGTTGACGGAGGAGGTGACGAGGTTAAATAGTTTTCATCTCTTTTTAAGGAATGAAAGTTCCCATTCTTATCCTTAATCCAGAAAAGCTTCGTTTCTTCTACTATATTAACATCATCCGAATTAGGTATTATTCCCGATATCTTTGTTGGGTCAAGATACAATCTAACACCATTATCATTATATTGAAAATAAGAAACATCCTGATAATAATATCCTTTATTATTTTTTTCAGGTATAGGCGTATTTCCGGACGAACCCTGACTTTTATATAGAGCATCGCCATCTAATTTAAAATTAGAAATATCTGCAGCATTTACATAAAGTCCAAAATACCTGTTAATTGTATAGTTTTCTGAATCGTTATCATTAAAAAGAAACTCCAGATTTAAAAGCTTATAGCTTAGAATCCCGTTGTTTCTAAAACCATTAGTTATAAAATCTTCAAACCCTATCTGTGTATCCGGATTTTTATAATAATCTATTAGAAAATCTCCCTTCTTATCAAATATACCAACTGAATAATTAACACCATTGAATGTTGTTAATTGGTTCTCCTCAAATCTAACATCTATTAAACTATCTGTGTAACCAGGAGTTGTTTTTATCTTTCTTAAATACTTACCAATATTAGAACTTTCAGTTAAATCAAAAGTTGCAATTGCAGTAGATTTTGGTAGGATCTTATCGTAGAAATGCTGTTCCGTATTTTCTACTAGGTTAATATTATACAAAGGATCCATTAATACCACAGTACCTTGTCCCTGTAAAACATTAAACGTATACGATGTTGCTGTAAAAATATTTCCGTCGCTATAAACTTGTGATCCGCTGGAAATCTGGAATGGTAAATAAGAAGAAGACTGTGTATTTACTGATGAGTCTTGTAGTACCTTATAAGATTTACCAATCTCTAAAGAAGTTACTGGAATTTGGTAAGAATAATCTATAGGATCATTAACCTTAAATATAACAAAATAGTCAGGAACATCCTTACCTAGCCAAAGAGGTGCTAAATAAGAAAAGTCCTCGTCATATTTGTCAGATATAAGAGGAGAAACACCAGAGCTATAAAAAAAATTATAGCTGCTTGAAAGATTGTTTATCTGGTTCTGAACTGGATCCCCTTCTCCCAACATTCCGAATACAAATTGAGAAGGAGTCTTACCCTCATTGAAAAATCTATAAAGATCTTTATCATAAGAAGTTTCCGGAGATATACGAAAACCTTTATAATAGCTATTTGACATCTCTTGGTTAGAGTCAATAGAATTTAGCCATATCCCGCTTTTAGAATCTACGGTTATTTTTACATTTCCCGAAATTCTTGGATTAGCTCTAAGTACTCCAAAAGATGAATCCTGCTTAATTATTTTTCTTGCCACTTATTAAATAGTTTTCTTACTTTGTGAATAAGCTGGTGAAACTAGAGAGGTCTTAGTATAACTTCCCGTTACAAGAACATCGAAAGAGAAAAGATCCTCGTTCTTCACCTGTATATCTATTCCAATTTTCTTAGTGTAGGTAATATTCTTAAGATTACCAGCAGATCTCCATCCTCCAACAAATCCTAATTTATCTTGAGCTCTCATTTGGAATATAAGAGGAACAGTTATAGCATTCTCCTGTCCAAAATCTAGCGTCTTCTTGGCAAGTTGTGTTGATCCTTCTATTTGAACTGCAGTATGATTAGTTGGTGATAAGAAAAGATATGATCCACAAGAGAACTTACCACATAAGAATTCATCCGACTCAACAAATCCTAATTTGTTAGGATAAGCGCTGTTATTAACACCGAAACTAGAACTAGATAGTGCTGGATAATATTCCAACTGCTGATATGGAGCAGTTTGAAATCCAGGAACTGAAGTAGTAGTATTTGTATCGGTTTCAAATCCTAGGGCATGTCTAAATGCAGGATATTGCATAGGACCAGATGGTGAAACTGAAGGATTCACAAGATTTACGAAAATAGGAACTCCCGAGCTTATATCTGGGTGAGAAACGTGGATACAAAATTCATTTAAGTTACCATTTCCGTCCGGAGCAAAAGAAGTATAAGTCCCTGCCCAAATATTAGCATTGGAACCCGCTCCAGTAACTGAAGTTGTATCTGGTCTGAAAGGTATTAATACCCCATTGTTATCTATAGGAAGTTGGCTAGTACCTACTAGGGATCCGTCATTTATATTCCAAGCTAATGATGTCGGAGGCGTAAAATATAGATTCTCATCCAATCCAGAAGATTTATATCTAGGATATATGAATTGAGAATAAGCATTTCCACTCTGATACCCAGAAGCTTGAATAAATGCTCCAGGGGAAGAAACATTAACATCTGCGTCTGTTATTCCGGAAAGCTGAATAGGGGTTTCCCCATATTTTCTATTATTATTGTAATCGGTCTGACTTGATATAGTATTAGGAGCTTTTACTCCTTGTCCTCCTGGAATAAGAGATGATAATTCTAAAGGAGTTGCTGCTTCGTTTCTTAATTCTACATAATAAACAACAGATGCAATCTTACCTTTGTTATTAGGATTTGTAAGATCTATTAATTGATCATAATATCCAGCAAAAAGGTTTACCGTACTTCCAGGATTTACTTTGTTTGAAGTGCTTCCATTTCTTATATAAACACCTAAAGTTCCTTTTGCTTTTGCTATCAAAGCTCTTAGCGACTGTAATTCATTATCAATTTGTGTAAGCTTCTGGAAAAGATCTAAAGCTTTACCAGTTGAATCAAAGAATCCAGATGCTATAACAGAAGAATTATGTGCATAAAACTTATCACCAGAAGTAAATTGAGTAGATAAATGCTGATCTAATCCTTTTGCTTGTAGATCTTCCTGAATTTTAACTACTGCATTATCTGTGTTGTTCTGTGAAACAAAAGAAGTGTTATCTATTTGTACAACTAAATCCGGTGGAAAATCGACAATAGCTGACGTTGACCAATCGGAAGTTAAAGGGTTAGTAGGCCAGCCAGCCTCAGATATTGATTGAACTTGTATCTCTACCTTTTCTCCCTTGGTTATAGGAATATCTAATTGATTTATATTTACTGTATTAGCGTCGCTAACGTCCTCTATTTGCCAAATATAAGTTCCAGTATTAGTATCATATACTTTCTTTCTTACATCAGTTTTAAACTGAGTCCAGTTTGTAAATTGTCCAGTCTTTTGAACTCCATTATTATCGATGTAATCTATCTGTTCAACGCCATTAGGATTCCCGGTTAGAGAAAGATATCTATATCTTACATTAAACTGAACTATATTTTGTTCTCCTGTTTTAGGATCAGATATAGGTTCAGGTATTGGCCAGAATCCCCTAACTCTGTATTTAGGAGCTTCCGTTAATTCAGGAACTGCTATTATTAAGTTGTTTATCTCCGTTATCGTAGTAGATAAAAGATCTGTTTTAGAGCCTTTATCTTTAGTAAGAGTTAATATCTTATCATTTAATTTTTTAAACTCCGCATTAGGTGTTTTTGAACTAGATGTCGTAGTTAATTCAGAAAGTTGTTTTCTTGTCTGATCTATAGCTCTATCTATTGATTCTACTTCATTCTTTAAAGTGGTTTTAATCTTTATCTTATCTTTAAAAGAATTGTTCTCTTTGGAATCAGTTACCTGAGAATTTACCTTAACTACTTTAAAGTTATCGGTAGAAACTACAGGAGCAGATGGAGATTGTCCATAGACAGCAGGTATAGTATTTTCTTTAGCAGCAGCTATAAATATTTTACCGAAATCCGAAACCTGTGAATTATAAAATTCCTCCAATGTTTTTACTCCATCTGAAGTGCTTATCTGTAATTCATTAGACCAGAAGCAAATTCCTGGGCTATATTTACTAGCTGCGACATTAAAGTCCCCATCTATAGATTTTATAAATACGCCCTGTCTCTCGTCAAACCCAACATTTATTTCTACTTGTCTATTTGATAAAACATTTGAATAGATTGTCAATGAGGCATCACCTATCTTAATAGGTTCGAATCCAAATAGTCTTTTTAGTACAACAGTTTGATCACTTACGTCTATTGAGCTTATCTCGTATTTAGTTCCTCCACTAGTTATAAGTAAATCACCTTTTGCTAATGTTCTTGAATTTTCAGTATCTGATAAGTTATCAGTGTATCTAATTCCGTTAAGCTTATACTTTCTAACTGTAGTGGTAGTAGTAACCCCATCAACTGTAGTTTGTACTTCCTCGTCAAATATTCTAAGAACTCCAAAAGATCCAGTAAATCTTACTGTTCTTAAGTCTAAACTGTTTATTTGCTCGTCTATAAAGTATTGTATGCCTTGGCTCTCTAAAGATGCTATAAAGTCAGAATCTGTTAAATCGTTACGTCCTTTTAAGTTATTATCAAAGTACTGCTTCTGTACATCAGATTGTGTATTAGCTATAACCCTTTTTACATAAACGCTCTCTGAATTTTCTGGTATTTGATTTTCAACATCAATTTCTACATAGAGAAGGGGATTTAAAAAAGATTCAAAAAACCAGTTATTTCTAGCTTGGAAAGTAGAAGGTATCTGTAAACTAGTAGGAGATGATGGATCAGTTAATGTTCTGGACTGGTATATTTTTGCTACTGTACCATCAGGATTTCTAACATTGGCTTTATTATCGTCTAATCCAGAAAGAGCCTTGATGTTCTGATCTAATCTATTAATTTCAGTTTTTAAATAACCAAAGGAAGGAACCTGTATATTCTCCGATGTATTATCATCCATCAGAAATTCTATCTCAACAGAGTCCTTAGAAGATGTTGTTACATCATTTAATTTGTTTATTATCTCCAAAGAGTTCTTTTGGAGTCTAAGAAACTGTGCTATTAATGATGAGAATGAATTTTTAGTATTCGACATTTTTTTATCTTATTTGATCGATTTCAAATATTAAGTTTTTCTCGTCTACACAAACAATATCAAATATTGGTTTATATCCAGAACTAGAAAACTGAACGTTTAAGAATCCAGCAACAACTACTGAATATGGTACACCAGAAGGATTAGTTTTAGGATATTCTCCTAAAGCATCTGTAAGGATAACTATTGAATAGTTTCCGAGATCGATCTCATCTCCTATTACAAATCTTATTACCTGTCCTTTTTGCCATTTATTTAAGCTATCATCTATTCTTATAACTATATCATTAGTGGCAGTTATAGATACCCCATTATTTTTATGTTTTAAATAATTGGTGTATAGAGATAGAGGAACAGTATTACCTGAAACTGGATTTATTGTAAACAATGAACTGTTACCTATATTATAATCTTGCTGTGTTACATCAACCTTTAATATGTTAGGTGTATTTCTGTTTACAGAAGTTCCATTCCCATCTTTTAACAGGTCTAGATTATAAGACATGTTGATGGAAGTTTGGTTTTGTAAGATATTTTGTATACTATCAGTATTCTGTTCGATTAGACTTAAAATATCCTGAGTGTTATCAAATAGAGCCTGATTAGCTTGCAGAGAAGCTTCTACTACATCCAATCTTGCTTTTATTTCATTACTATCATCAGTGTTTATTATTAGATCCTTAAGGTCATTAATATCTTGTTGCATATTAATGATCTGAAGTGTTCTATCGTTTAGATTTTTAGCAGCATCCTGTAAAACAGTAGCAGCATCCATGAAAATAGATAGAGAGAATGATGAATAATCATTTATCGCTTGTTCAACCCCAGTACTTTCTACATCAGTATCAAACTTTAGATTTATCTTAAATCCGTAAGAATTACCGTTTAATTTTGTTATAGGATCTGGCTTGAATTTCTTAAATGTTGGTAGCTTAGCTGCATTTGTAGATACAGGCTCCGGATCATTTAGGAAAAGTATACCGTATAGATTTGTTTCTGAATCCGTGGGATTATTAGGATCGTATACATCGTAATAAACCAGAACTGCGTTAAACTCAAAAGAAGTAGTAACTGGTGTACCGTTCCACTCTTCTATTGTTGATATCCCAACGTAGTTTTGAATTGCTTTGTAAGATGCAGGATCAAAATCAATTTGTACACCATCTAAATTACTTCTCTTGTATGTTACAGTATAACCAGTAGGTCCTGAAGCAGCTAAATATTTTTCTAATGTGTAGTTAGTATTGTCAAGGAAAGAGGGATCAGTAAAATATGAATTAGCCTCATCCCTTGGTGAATACCAGTTATTAGAAAATGATCCTGTAGCAGATGCACCACTAACTCCAGGGTCTCCTAATACGTCCTGATCAAATATTGCCAGCTTAGGTAATCCATTAGGACCATATAAACCGGAAGCAGAATCTCTGCCTTGTAAATATTCGGTGTCTGTTGGATCCGCTGGTAAATGTGTCCAAGTACGGTCTGGGTAATAGTTCTCATCCGCTACCGTTTTAAAAAGAACATAAGGAGTTCCTCCATCACCAGTTGGTACATGTATATAAACCTCGGAATACGCGTTTTCTGAATTCTGTACGGAATTTACAACATCAATATCGCCTACGTATTGAACAATTCTTTCATATCTTGGGGTAGGTGATCCGTTACCTGTTAGGAATGTATCCTCCTCTACCCATCTTTTATCTGAATATGGAAATCCATCTTTAGTGGTAGTAGTTGTTTGGTTTAAAGAAGCTACCACCTCATTATTATTGGCAGCTCTATATCTTACACCACCTAGCTCTTTAACCCATTTCCAAAAAACTCTCTCTGATACATTTCTTTTTAAATCTGGATTGTAATTAGGATCTGATATAACAGTTGATTCTAGATTTAAACAGTAATTCTGAAATGATATCTCAGGAGAAGGACTTAAGTTATTCGGGTTGGTAAGAATAAAATCACCTTCTGCAGCATCTAAAAATGTAGTATCTATAGCATTGAACTGAAGTGTATTCTCTCCGTATGTTGGAGATCCAAATTCAGGAAGCTTTAATAAAGCATATTTAGAAAAAGAGAACTTCTTTAATGAATTATTGAATGTTAAAGATAGATCTTCCGCAGCAGAAGAGAAGGTATAGAATGTACCTCCCTGAACTGCTATGGGTCTTATATAAGGTGTTTTTGCCATTTATTGATACTTAATTAGTATGTGAATCCTTGTGTATCAGATACCAATACCCAAGATCCTTTTTGTGTACCTGAGGATTGGTCTATTCTAGGCTCCCACATAATAGTAAACGAAGACTTATACTGATTTCCAGGTGTTTGTATAGAAGGATCTGTGTATGAGCCGTCACCAGTTGAGAATCCTGTGTAGTAGTAAGGTGAAGGTCCAGTAACACCAGTAGCTATCGATCCAGTAGATGTCGCAGCGTCTATAAGCGTTAAAGTGTAACCTGCAGGGATATCAGAAGCAGTTGCTCCAGCACCTGTTGTTGCATAAAAGAAAAATCCTGTAGAGTTTGCAGCATCAGCAGGCGCACTCGAAACATAGTCAGATTGTATATAGATGACATTTTCAGTTAATGTTAATTGGTAAGGCGAGGAATAAGTTCCAGTAACGCCAGCTCCTGGAGCAGAAGGAAAAGCTGTTGTTGATCCTACAGTTGCTTTTCTATTTGTGTTAACAAAATTTCCGGAAGCTCCTATACTAGTTCTTCCTTCGAGATTAACTACGGATTGGAAAGTAGCAGTAGCTCCAAAAGTAGCAGTTCCAGATGCTCCTAACACATTAGCTTGAAGAACGTTGGAAAAAATACCAGTTGCTCCAGCAATTGTATTAGATGCAATTACAGATCCACCACTCGCTCCAGTTCCGTATATCTGTATAGTTGGTGACCCTGAAGCGGGCATAACCAAACTATTTGTTAGCATTGATTTTGATTTAATTTGCCCGCTTGAAGCACTAGAAACGTCTAGTGATCCAGTTAACACATTTATATTAAAAGTGTTTTCTAGATCGTTGTAGGCATTCTCTAATAGCAAAAAGTTAGCATTAATAGTTAATCTTGATCCGGAAATAGAATCTGTTCCAAGGATTTCGGTAATTGTAATTGCCATTTGATTTTTCTTTTTTTGATATATATCCTGTACTTAATACTTTAAGAAAAGACAGGGATAATTATTAAACTGAGAAATATCGAATATGTTTCTCAAAATAAAAAAAATCTTATGACAGGAAGCAATTGGACTCAAAAGAGAAAACCAAAAAATCCCATTAAATTTAAAATCAATTTAAACGAGGAGCAAAAAGATGCTAAAGCCATCATACTGGAAAACCCAGTTAACGTTTTAAAAGGAGCAGCAGGCTCAGGTAAAACTTTATTAGCTGTCCAGATAGCTTTGGATATGTTATTCAACAGGGAAATAGAAAAGCTAGTTATCACTAGACCAACTGTTGCAAAAGAAGATATCGGATTTCTTCCGGGAGATTTAAAGGAGAAAATGGATCCTTGGTTAGCCCCTATTTATGCTAATCTGGAAATGGTCTACGATAAAACCAAAATAGAAAAATTACTCAGTGAGGGTATCATCGAAATTCTTCCCTTCCCCTTCATGAGAGGTAGAACATTGGTTAATTCTTGTGTAATAGTAGATGAGGCTCAAAACGTAACTATGAGTCAAATGGAAATGGTTCTTGGTAGACTTGGTATAGGATCTAAAATAATGATATGCGGGGACACATCTCAGATCGATTTAAAAAACAAGAAAGAATCAGGTCTAGATTTTATGAATACACTTGCAGCAAGAGTCCCTGGTGTTAAGGTTATTACATTAAAGAAAAACCACAGGCATCCTATAGTTCCTGAAATTCTTGATGTTTATAGAGAATATACTACTTAAGATCCTATATCAAATCTTGAATAAGGAGGGAATCCTAAATCCTTTCTGTCGTAGTATATTGATCTGATTAAATAATCGCTAGGATTAACTACTTCAGGTGTTAGGTCACCAGCAAAAGGAGATTTATGATCTATTACCCTTATTTTGCCCTTGTGTTCTGTTTGATATATGTTTCCATTGGCATCTTGTAGCTCACAGGATATAGTGTAGAATCCTGGTTCTAGGAAAGTCCATATGAAATAAGGTGTTTTTCTTATCTTGACTATAACATTTCCATTTTCTGTATCTGTAAGAGTCCATATATGATCTTTCTTACCAGGGATTAAAGAATCTATTGGATTTATAAATATAGTAGTAGCCAAAGGTATTTCAAACTCTTCTTGATAAAATTTCTCTTCCCTCCAAGACCAAGAGTGAGATCCTAGCCAAGATTGAACTCCTCCTATTTTTAACCCAGACTGGAATCTTTGTTTAGGTATTTTACCAAGGAAAGCATCTAAGCTACCTCCAGGAGGAGAAAGAACCACATAAGGTGAGAATTCAGCTTCTCCGTCAAAATATCCAGTTATGTAAATATTTTCTTCCTTATCGAGTACTAAATCAGCCCCAGAGTCATTGTTTATTCCTCCAGCAGTAACTATATCAACAAGTAATCCGTCCTTATTGAATTTAGTTAAGTATATGTCAGTTCCTCCTCTAGATTCAAGCTCTACCGGAGAGAAGTATGCTCCAGATGTGTAGGATCCAGTAATATAAACATTCTCCTCTGAGTCACTTTCAACATCGTGAGCAGTATCTCCTGAAGATCCTCCACACATCTTCATCCAAACCAATTTTCCAGTAGACAGAAGTTTTATCAGGAATATATCATTTACTCCAGGGAATGATGAAAGCTGTTTATCCTCTATTTCTATAGTACCTTGGAATGATCCAGTTATTAAAACATGTCCTTTAGGATCTACACAAATTGAAGTATCTGTAAATGATGTAGATGCGTTATAAGCAAAGCTATCTGCCCATAGACATGTTCCATCTCCCGTGTAAATTTTAGCTACAAACATATCCGGATTACCAACACCAGATAGCTGGATAGGATCTAGATTTATCTCAGTTTCAAAAACACCCGTTAAATAAAGATATTCCTCTTTTAATATAGCTATTTCATTAGCTTTGGAATAAGTTCCATCTGTTAATTGCTTAGCCCAAACAAAATTTAAAGTGGAATCTAGTTTAGCAACGAATCCAGAATCTTGTCCAGATGATGTTAATGTATAAATACCAAGATTAAGTGTTCCTTCAAATCCGCCACATATATAGACATTTTCATATTTGTCTACTTTAATATCACCCAAAAATTGGGAAGGTGTAACTGGTATGTTTATTATATTTAGAAGATCTCCTCCAGAATTGTATTTGTTTATTTCTATAAATCCTGTTAGATTGTTATCACAAACTACGTAAATGTTCCCGCCTTCATCTGTTACAACAGATCTTCCGAATATAGGACCTTGTGGAGATGTTGAGTCAATTGATCTTGCCCATTGTAATACACCGCCTTTGTTATATTTTGCTATATAAACACCCTGATCTAATGTTGTTAAATAAACGTCTTGAGTACCTATATTGTTTACCTCTCCCATGAATATAGTACCATTGAAATCTCCGATAGCAATAATATCTCCTTCATTATCTACTGTGACCTTAACCCCCTGATCTGGGTCGCTATTTCCTAGAGTTATAACCCATTCAAAATTCTCGAAAAGATCCCTAGATTTTTTCTGAGCTATCCTTTCTATTTGTGAATTTTTCCAGTAAGGTTCTTTCGTTGCTTTACCCTCTATAATATCTCGTAAGGGCGCGTATAAGAAGACATGATCCAGATCCAAAGATGGAAACTGGTCTTTCAGACGATCGATGTTATAACGCTGCCAAACGGGCTTATACCATGAATATCTATCGACATTAGGCATCACTGGTCTAGTGTAATCAGAGTTTAGTGTTATATTGTCATTAAAAGGTCCTACTACAAAGCTAAATCCTAACTGTGAGTTGCCTATAGCGCTGTTATAAATATACTCTATCGACGGGAGAGGAGTTGAAGATTCATGATAAACGAAATCCCACCCC
>Ga0207942_1000248_pt1 | contig 15155 bp, 13 predicted proteins | sample LakMenEpi12Oct12_FD_150687 | JGI IMG/M metagenome (GOLD analysis project Ga0207942, IMG submission 150687) | Freshwater microbial communities from Lake Mendota, WI - 12OCT2012 deep hole epilimnion (SPAdes) | ecosystem: Environmental > Aquatic > Freshwater > Lake > Epilimnion/Euphotic zone ... | reverse complement strand
ATATATAGGAATTGAGATATAAACAACGTCGATTAAAATAATTAGCTTTGATGCCAGAAGGGAGGTTGGAAAATGAAACATTTCGGCTCAACGGGCAATATTTTGGTTTAACATGGATAGCATAAACTCAGTAGGTAGAATACTACAACCTTGATGTCATAATATCCGATAACTATCGTGTAATATCAACAAGGAACCCAATTAAGAATTCAGGATAAAAAATTACACAATGAATAACCTCCCTATCATATCGCAAAAGCACATCGAAAGTCAGATTTTTACCATTCGAGGTTTACAAGTAATGATAGACCGTGATTTAGCCGAGATGTATCAGGTGGAAACTAAAGTCTTAAATCAGGCTGTAAAAAGAAATTCAGAACGGTTTCCTATTCAATTCAGGTTTCAACTAACTGAAAATGAGAAAACTGAACTAGTCACAATTTGTGACCGGTTCGATTCATTAAAGCATTCTTCAATTGTGAGAACTGCTTCTTCAAAAGATCTGTTTTGAGGTTGGTTAGCAAACATTTTCTCTAACACCAAATGAACTAATGAGCCTCTTAATGCGTCAATCCCAGGTCTTTCAACTATTTTGTCGATTGCTCTGTATTTATATAGAGCAGGACATTGCTGATAGTCGGAGATGCGGGAGGGTGAAAGTTGGAGCATTTCAATTTCTGACATGAGTCAACCATAGGCTCAAACTCTGACAAAATCTGCAACTTCGTAGACTTTTGCTCATATGAAACTGTCTCTTGGTTCCTTAGTTACCATTACTGATCAAAAAGGTAGATCTCACACAGTTTTATTGGAGGAAGGAAAGCAGTTTTTTACCAACCACGGATCCATTAATCATGATGAAATCATCAAATCTGGCGAAGGTGGCGTAGTTTCAAGTTCAAGTGGGATGCTCTACACAATTTTTAGTCCTGCACTCCAAGATTTTGTTGTCGGCATGCCCAGAGGTGCCGCGGTAATTTATCCAAAAGATGCAGCACAAATAGTTGAACTAGGAGATATGAAACCGGGTTCCAAAGTTTTGGAAGCTGGCGTTGGTTCGGGATCTTTAACACTTCACATTTTAAGAACCATCGGCGACAGCGGTTCACTTACCTCTTGTGAGATTAGAGAGGAGTTTCTCAAAGTAGCAAGTAAAAACGTGGAGAAATATTTAGGCTACATTCCCCAAAACTGGAATCTTAAATTGACCGACATTGCAGAGTTTTCCTCTGATGAAAAATTTGATTGCATAGTTTTAGATTTACTAAATCCTTGGGACATGATTGACGTCGTATATAAGCATCTACGAGCTGGTGGGCATTTTGTTGCTTACCTAGCCACCACAACGCAAATGTCTCGCTTAGTTGAAGCGTTAAAGGAAACAAATAACTGGACTGATGCCATTGCATCGGAAACCCTTTATCGAGAATGGCATTTGCAAGGCTTGTCTGTAAGACCAAAGCATCGTATGAGTGGTCATACAGGATTTCTGGTCCATAGTCGAAGAATGGCTGATGGCGTTAGTGTTCCACCTCGACGACAAAAGCCTGCTAAAGGCGCTTATGGTGCTGATTACATAGCCAAACAGAGTCAAGAAGCAGAAGACGATATTTAAAGATAGAATTGACTTCTAGATTATTGGAGGATTTAAATGTCGCAAGATTTGACATCCAATCAATCTATTTCTGAGGTAAATAAAAGTCTTGACGATCTAAAGTCAAAAAATATTGAATTGGTAAATCTCTTATCCGATGCAAGATTGCAACTATTAGCGCTTAAAGAGCAGGTAGAACAACTTGGTCAACCACCATCAGGATTTGGAATATTTCTTGATCTAAATCAAGATGATGCCGACATTCTCATCAACGGTAAAAAAATGAGAGTAATAATCTCACCTGACATTGATAAAAATCTGTTAACTCCTGGCAGGGAAGTAATTCTAAATGAAGCTCTGAACATTATTTCTGTGCAAGGATTTGAAAAAGCAGGTGAAATTGTGACCTTAAAAAGCCTGCTTGAAGACAAAGATCGCGCTGTCGTGATTGGTAGGGCAGATGAGGAAAGAGTCGTAAGAATTGCTGATTCGCTGGTTGGAATCGAAATTAAAGCCGGTGACTCATTAGTTCTAGATACAAAAAGTGGTTTCATATATGAAAAGATTCCGAAAAGTGATGTTGAAGAATTAGTTCTCGAAGAAGTTCCTGATGTGAAGTATGAAGATATTGGTGGTTTAGGTAAACAAATTGAGCAAATAAGAGATGCAGTAGAACTACCATTTCTTCAAAAAGATTTATACAAGGAATACCAACTTAAAGCCCCCAAAGGAATCTTGCTTTATGGTCCACCTGGATGCGGTAAAACTCTAATCGCGAAAGCAGTAGCTAATTCTTTAGCAAAAAAAGTTTCTGAAAAGACTGGAAACGATACCGGTAAATCATATTTCTTAAATATTAAAGGTCCCGAACTATTGAATAAGTATGTTGGCGAAACAGAAAGACACATCAGACTAATTTTCCAAAGGGCACGAGACAAAGCTAGTGAAGGTATGCCAGTCATTGTTTTCTTTGACGAGATGGATTCTTTGTTCAAAACCCGTGGAAGCGGTGTTTCAAGCGATGTTGAAAACACAATTGTTCCTCAATTATTAAGTGAGATCGATGGTGTCGAAGGATTAGAAAACGTAATTGTAATTGGAGCATCTAATCGTGAAGACATGATTGATCCTGCAATTCTTCGACCAGGGCGCCTTGATGTAAAAATTAAAATTGAAAGACCAGATGCACAAGGTGCTTCAGAAATACTTTCCAAGTATTTAACTCCTGATCTTCCCCTGAATCAAGATGATCTTGATCAACACAAAGGTGATCGTCAAGCAACAGTTAACTCGATGATTCAAAGAGCTGTTGAAAGAATGTTTAACGATTCAGATGAGAACAGATTCATTGAAGTAACTTATGCAAATGGTGATAAGGAAGTTCTCTACTTCAAGGATTTCTCAAGTGGTGCGATGCTAGAAAACATTGTTTCACGGGCCAAGAAAACAGCGATAAAAGAATTCTTACAAAATCAGAAAAAAGGAATTAGAGTGGAGCATTTACTCTTGGCATGTTTAGAGGAATTTAGAGAGAATGAAGATTTGCCTAATTCAACTAACCCAGATGATTGGGCCAGAATCTCAGGCAAAAAAGGTGAACGAATTGTATTTTTAAGAACTTTGATTCAAAGTAAACAAGGAGCTGAACCAGGTCGTTCTATTAAAACCCTAGGTTCAAATGGCCAAATTAAATAAAGATTGCTCATAAATTGTCAATCAAAAGAGTAATGGGCATTGAAAATGAATATGGGATTACCAGTGCAAAAAACACTGATCCTGTCACCTTGTCGAATCGAATAGTTCTTGCATACGCCAAACATAAGTATCCAAATATAAATATTCGGTGGGATTACGATGTTGAAAATCCTTTACGAGATGCTCGAGGTTTTGACTTATCCAGAAGTGATGCAGATTTCTCTCTTTTGACAGACGAAGACCAAAGTATTCCCAACATCGTTTTGCCAAACGGTGCAAGATTTTATGTTGACCACGCCCATCCAGAGTATTCATCTCCTGAAGTTCTAACTCCGACAGAAGTTGTGAAATGGGATTTAGCGGGAGAGAGAGTTATGCAAATTGCTGTCTCGCTAGATTCTCAAATTTATCCTCAAGACCCAATTCGAATCTTTAAAAATAATGTTGACAATAAGGGTGCAAGTTATGGAACCCATGAAAATTACATGACAAAGAGGGCAACTGATTTTAAAGACCTTGTCAAAGGATTAACCCCTCATTTTGTGACTCGGCAGATTTATTGTGGTTCCGGAAGGATTGGTATTAATCAAGATTCTTCAAAGAAAGGTTTTCAGATATCACAAAGAGCTGATTACATTGAAGCCCACGTTGGATTAGAAACCACATTAAGACGACCAATAATTAACACTAGAGATGAGCCTCATTGCGATTCAAAATTAAATAGAAGATTGCACGTCATAATTGGTGATGCCAACATGAGTGATTTTGCAACTATTCTTAAATTTGGCTCTACATCTCTAATTTTAAGCATGATTGAAAATGACTTCGCTGACTTTAGTGAGGTTGAGCTTGAACGTCCAGTTGAAGTAATTAAGGAAGTCTCACAAGATTTAGATCTTGAAAAGATCTATTCTCTAACACACGGTAAAAAAATGTCAGCCTTAGATATACAGTGGTGGTATTTAGAAAAGGCTAATCAATATGTCAAATCAATTGGCATTGATTCTGAGTCAAAGTTAGTACTTGAGTCCTGGGAACAGGCACTAACAGGTCTTGCCAATGACAAACAGAAATTATCAGATCGAATTGATTGGATCGCTAAACAAAATTTGATCACAACCTACATTGACGACAAAGGACTCAGTATTGATGATCCCATTGTCGAAGCAATAGATATTAAGTACAGCGAAATTACTGCAGCAAATGGAATCGCACAAATATTGAGAAGTAACAATCGACTCAAAAGATATCTAACGAACGAGCAAATTGAAGATGCAATTGATGAACCACCAGCCTCAACTAGGGCTTGGTTTCGTGGCAAAGTTTTATCTAAATTCCCTGATTCAGTATCAGCAGCCTCCTGGGATAGCGTCATTTTAGATCTTGACAAAACTGAGCCCTTGCTAAGAATCTCCACAACAGATCCACTGCGTGGAACGAAGGAATTAGCCGAAGAGATACTAAAAAGTTCAAATAATGTCCAAGAGTTGGCCAATTTAATTAGAAAAAATCCACATGTTAACTAAACTAAAGAGTATTGAGAGGAAATAATGAGCGAGCAAGTTCATAGACCAAAGTCTGGAAATCAGAACAATTTCGATGATGTCGAAGTTGCTTTTAGTAAACCCCAAACCACAGATATCGATTCTGTTTTGGATGAGATCGATGCAGTTTTAGAGAAAAACGCTGAAGAATTTGTAAAGGGATTCATTCAAAAAGGCGGACAGTAATTGAAAAGATTTTTAGGACCAAAATGATCACCCGAAGAATTATGGGTATTGAAACAGAATACGGTGTGACATGTGTTGTGGATGGTCAAAGGCGATTATCACCAGATGAGGTTGCAAGGTATCTATTTAGAAGAGTAGTTGCTTGGGGAAGATCTTCAAACGTATTTCTTCCTAATGGTGGCCGTCTTTATCTTGACGTTGGCTCCCACCCAGAATATGCAACCGCTGAATGTGACAACTTGATGGATTTAATTCTTCAAGATCAAGCAGGAGATCGAATAGTTGAAGAGCTTGTTATAGAAGCTGAACATAGATTGAACTCCGAAGGTGTCAAGGGTGAGATTCATCTATTCAAAAACAACATTGACTCAGTTGGAAACAGTTACGGTTGTCATGAAAATTTCTCGATAAGTAGGAAGCATAATTTCGAATCAGTAGTCGAATCTATGATCCCGTTTCTAATCACTAGACAAATTTTTTGTGGCTCTGGCAAATGGGTAGGAAGTGGTAAGACCAATTCATTCCACATAAGTCAACGTGCCGAACATATGTGGGAGTCGATTTCAAGTGCCACTACGCGCTCAAGGCCGATTATTAATTCTCGAGATGAGCCACACGCAGATCCCGAAGAATACAGACGCTTACACGTAATTGTTGGTGACTCAAATATGAGTGAGACCACAACATTGTTAAAAGTTGCAACGACAGAACTGTTTCTAAGAGTGGCAGAGTCTGGAAGGATTAATGATCGTTTTACGATTGAAAATCCAATAAGGTCAATTAGAGACATTTCTAGCGATAGAACATTCAAAAAGAAGATTAGATTAGCTTCTGGCCGGGAAGTAACAGCTCTACAACTTCAAAACGAAATGTATGAATGCGTAATGAATTTAGAAGGCCTTGACGAATTGCTCAATCAACCCCTATATCGCTACGCCTTGGATCTTTGGAGAAGAACGCTTGATGCACTAGAACAAGATGACTTTAAAGATGTTGATAAGGAAATTGATTGGATGATTAAAGAGAAATTCTTGCATCAGTACCAGAGCAAAAACCAGTTAAGCAATGGAGATACAAAAATGTCTCTCTTAGATATTTCTTATCACAATATAAGAAAAGATAGGGGATTGTTCTACATACTTGAGAAATCTGGTTTAGCTAAAACACTGGTTAAGCCTTTGGAGGTTACAAATTCAACACAATATCCTCCCAAAACTACAAGAGCAGCACTTCGTGGAAGATTTATTCAAGTCGCGCAAGAAAAAAGACGTGACTTCACCGTTGATTGGGTGAACATGAAAATTAACGACCAACATCAGAAATCAGTGGCCTGTAAAGACCCATTTTTGGCCGTAGATGAACGAGTAGAGAAATTAATCGAGGCGTTGTAAGTGACAGTTGCAAAATCCGAAAGAATTCTTAATCTTTTTTTCGTCTTACTCAATTCCAAAAAACCAATCGCTCGTCGAGATATAAGGCAAAAAGTCAGTGGATATGAAGTTTGCGAGTCAGATACCGCCTTCGAAAGGATGTTTGAGCGAGACAAGGACGAATTGCGCTCAATTGGTTTAGTTATTCAAACTTTACCTATGGATTCACTATTTGAAGATGAACTGGGATACCAGATTGATTCAAGCGTTTTTTTGACCAAAGAAATTAAATGGGATGCTAAAGATAGATCAATACTGAGCTTAGCCTCAACTATTTGGAGAAAATCTGAGTTTGAAAGTTTAGCAAAGTCTGCTGCTATAAAAACCGGAAGTAAGTTCACCTCAAGTAAAGGCAATGGGGTTGAAGAAAATTACTCTAAGAATCTTGATAACTACAGGACAATTCTGAAGTCAATGCAAGATAAAAACCTATTAGAGTTCAACTATTTGTCGCTAGCAGACAAAACTCCAACAAAACGAAGTGTTATTGCCAAGAGACTCTTTAGAAAATCTAGTCAGTGGTACATGGAAGCAGTGGACATTAAAACTGTAGGAGTCAAAAATTATCAAATTAATAGAATCTTTGGACAGATAAATATTAAACCAGCTAGTGATTTGGAAGTCAATTTATTGAAAAGAACTTCAGAAACAACTAATGAAGTTTCCTCAGTCACTATCAAAATTAACCAAAATGCTTTCCTAGTAACACACATCACTGGAGGAAAAGCAATTAATGAAAACCAAATTAGGTTTGAATACTATGACCAAACTGCATTTGTAAATTATATTCTGGGCTTAAGTTCAATAATCGTTGACTTTGATGACCCCGGTCTGAAGAAAAGGTACCAAAAAGAATTAGGGCAGTTTCTAGAGGTTCTACATGATTAACAAGAATGACAAAATTGCAAGAATTCTTTTGCAACTTCAATGGTTGGTTCAAAACAGAAATGTTTCGATGGAGACATTTTGTGCAGAATTTGATCTAACGCGAGATGAGGCCATAAAAAATCTATCGCTATTAACTTATGTTGGACCAGGAAAATACGGTGGCGAACTTGTTGATATTCAGTATGGCGATGACGAGATCAGAGTAATTGATTCCCAAGGCTTCGATCGACCACTAAGGTTGAACAATTTTGAAGTAATTCTTTTACTTTTAGGATTAAAGCAACTAATTGAGGTATCTGATGATGCAAAAGATCTAAAAGCCGTTGAGAAAAGACTACTAAGTTTAATCACTGAAGAAGAATCAAATAATGACCGTGATGCGCACGTTGCCAATAATCGAAAATTAATTGAAGAGGCAATCAAAAGAGGTCAGAAAGTTAAGTTTGATTACACAAATGCAAATTTAGGCTCAAGCAAAGACAGGACGGTAAGTCCTTTAATGATTTACACCGAACAAAACATTGAATATCTTGATGCAGTTACAAATGAACAAGACTACACCAAAAGTTTTAGATTAGAACGAATTCAGAATATTGGATTATTGGATATACCCAATAGCATGGAAAATGTCAAAACGAAACAGAGTATCAAGAAAAGTATTAAGATCATAACTAAAGCTTGGAATTACATACGAATTTTCGACTTAGGAGTTAATTACGAAATTAAAAAAGACCAGATGATTTTGGATGTTGATTATTATGATGAAGATTTCATTTTGGATACGATTCTTCGACTGGGTCCAGACGTTGAGATTCACTCATCAAATGAAATCAAGACCCATCTGCTCTCCTTATTGAAAAAAAGGATTGCGCAAGCTAAATGAAAATTGCTCTAGTCATAAACCCTGGAAGTGGTAGAAAGTTTCATGTCGATCAAATAACTGAGATTAAGTCAAAGGTTTTGATAAATCATGACTTGACTGAATTTATCGCGGAAAATGATTCAGAACTAGATGTTGTCGGAAATTCAATTCAGGAGGGATACGACTTGGTAGTTGTGTGTGGCGGCGATGGGACAGTCTCTCGTATTGCGAACTGTTTGATCAATAAACCAACTCCAATGCTTGTGATTCCCATAGGTTCGGGAAACGATTTCGCAAACCACTTTGGAATGCAAAGTGATGTTGAATCCCTCAAACGTGCCATCAATGATTTCAGGACCAAAACCATAAACACAATACAAATAAATAGAGAATCGAGGAATTGCTTAACAATTGTTTGTTTCGCATTTGAGGCAAAGGTCAATCGTGTAGCTTCAAGACTTCCCAGGTTTATCGGCTCGGCAAAATATACAATCGCGACTTTCATCGCTCTTCTTGGAAAGTCATATGAAAAACTAAAAATAGATAGCGATGCAGTCTCAGAAATAAATTCATATTCACTTGGAATAATTGCCAATACACCCAGCTTCGGGGGAGGGATGAAAGTAAGCAATAAAGCTGACGCGACGGGGGATAATCTCTATCTGATCCTTGTAAATCGAGTCAACAAGATTAGACTCATTTATTTGTTCTTATTACTCTTGGCTGGAAAACACTACGACAGAACCGAATTCAGACAATATGCAGCGAGAAATATCAAAATAGAATCAGTAGAATCAAAAGTTCGAGCTCAAGCTGACGGAGATTCCTTGCCTTCTGGAGATTTTGAAGCAAAACTGAACAGGAACTCATTAACCATTCTTGAGACCAATTAATGACAAATTATGCACAAAAGTTGAGTAGGTATAAAGATCTTGACTCCTACGAGAGAGAAGTAATAAGCGATTACTTAAGTTCAATCCCTTTCGAAATCGATGTCTTTCAACAAACAGCAATTCAATCATTTATCAAAGGTAATTCTGTACTAGTGGCTGCACCAACAGGTTCTGGTAAAACCATTGTTGGTGAATTTGCTCTTTTTGCTACAACGAGAGCTAAGCAACGATGTTTTTACACAACTCCTATCAAGGCTCTATCTAATCAAAAATTCTTGGAACTAGTACAAAGATTTGGTTCCGATCGAGTTGGACTATTGACTGGGGATAACTCAATAAATGGTGATGCTGAGATTGTGGTTATGACCACTGAAGTTCTTAGAAACATGATTTATCAAAATCCCGACAAACTTCATGAACTTGGTGTTGTCGTTATGGATGAAGTACATTTCTTGGCTGATAAAGAGCGGGGAGTGGTATGGGAAGAAATTCTTATTTTGTTAAATCAGTCGGTCAAGATTGTGGCCTTATCAGCAACCGTAAGTAACGTTGAAGATTTCGGAGACTGGCTAAAGCAGGTACGGGGAAGTTGTACTTTTGTTATAGAAGAGAAGAGACCAGTTCCCTTAACTCAAGTCATTGCTACCTCCAAGGAATTAATTCCTTTAATATCTATTGAAGATCCAAAGAGGCTCAATGCAAAGGTTTCTAATCTTTATAAAAGAAACTTTACTAAATCGCATAGCAAATCAGAGATACCAAGTAAATCCGAAATTGTAGATTTACTCCAGAAATACCGTTTACTCCCGGCAATCTATTTTATTTTCAGTAGAAAAGGTTGTGAACAGTCAGTTCAGATTTTGCAACAAAGTAACACAAGATTAACCTCTGCCGAGGAAAAGATAGAAATCGAATCCATTATTAGAAATAGATTTGACGATATTGCTGCAAGTGATTGGGCAACGCTCAAAATAGACGACTGGATTGATTGCGCTTTGAGAGGATTTGGATCACATCACGCAGGGCTTATTCCGCAGTTAAAGGAAGTTACTGAGTTACTTTTTCAAAAAGGCTTAATGAAAGTAGTTTTTTCAACTGAAACACTGGCGGTAGGTGTGAACATGCCAGCGAAGTCTGTTGTTCTGGAGCGAATGGACAAATGGAACGGAGACACCCATGAATACTTAACCCCTGCAGAATTCACACAACTCACAGGAAGAGCTGGACGAAGAGGAATCGATACTTCAGGCACTGCCGTAATAGCTTTTCATCCAGATTCAGAGCCAAGATTTCTCTTGAATTTGGTTTCATCCAGAACATTTGAACTAGCATCAACATTTACACCTAGATACAACATGTTGCTGAATTTGCTAGAACACAGAAGTGTTACAGCAACGAAGGTCTTGTTGAATAAATCATTTGCTCAATTTTCGCATGAGAAGTCGAACTCAAAAGTAAGATCTCGGATAGTCGAAGAGAAAAAAGCACTGGATGGATATACCCAAAATCTGAAGTGTGACAAAGGAAATTTTGAGTCCTATTACGATTTCGTCAAACAAATAACTGCTCTTGAACGAGAGTCAAAATCGTCAAAGAGGGATCAATCACGAAAAAGTAGGTCTGACTTATCCTCGAATTTGGATGCAGGAAGTGTGATTCGCGTCAAATCCTCCGGTAAATATCAAACTGGCCTGATAACAAAAATACTGAGAGAAAGAAAAGGTCAGGAAAGTTACTGGATAGTTTTGGAGAACGGAGATGGCAGAAAGTTTCATCTAAATGAAATTGATCCTGTCGCAGGAGTAATCTCAGAACTGGTAATTAATCGAAGTACTGATTTTTCAAAACGTGAAGCAAGAAAGCAAATAGCCAAGGTTTTGTCATCCTTTTCCTATCAAAAGCCATCTAAGACGCGATCTGAAGCAGAAAACAATCTCTCAATAGAGCAACTGCGAGCGGCTATTAGAAAGCATCCTTGCCACGGATGTGGAGATTTATATGAACATCTCAGATGGGCAGAAAGAAGAGAAAAGTTAAGAAAATCAATTGAAATTCTAGAATTAGATTTCAATAACTCGATGATGAGTTTGAGTAATAAATGTGATGAAGTTTTAAAGCTACTCAAGGAATTGTCTTATATAGAAGTAGAACAAGATAAGGTCAAGTTGAACAAAGAAGCATTAGTTCTAAAAGAAATTCATTCTGATCAAGATTTACTGACTGCTGAATGCGTTTCCAAGGGTTTACTTCAAGATCTTTCAATTGAGGAATTACCTGCAGTTTTGAGCAGTTTTATTTATCAACCCCGTAGAGACGAATACGAGATTCCTGGGAATTTGAGTGAAAAAATTAGAGAAAGAGCTAAATCAATAACGACACTTGCTAATGAACTCATAAACCTAGAAATGAAATATCGGATTGAATATGTTCGACCACCACACTTTGGAATAGCAGAGCAGGTACGTAGATGGGCTCAAGGTGAGAGCTTGCAAAAAGTACTTAGGAACTCAGATTTAGCACCAGGTGATTTCGTAAGAGTCGCAAAGCAAGTAACTGATCTTTTGAGACAAATTGCCAAACTAAAGATTGATCCCTTGTCAAAAATTGCTAGAGATGCTGTATCCCGCATCAACAGGGGAGTGGTGGCATATGAGCCTACTGTTTTTGAAGATCAAGAAACCGATTTGGAAAGTTTAAAGAATTCATCTATCTGATTTCCTATTTTAAGATTTTGGTATTTCTCCCGTACCTGTTCAAGAGAAAGTGAATGTCTATCTTCAGAGGTCTTCAGATCTAAATCATTCTTTAGTGTCACAACTTTTATTGCACGCTTGATGTAATCTTGAGATTCTAAGATACTTATTTTAGTCTTGGCAGAAATTGCGGGATTGTCTAATTTGGCAGCGCTAATGATTCCCTCTAGAGATTCAAAATCATTGATTAACTTGGAAGCTGTCTTTTCTCCAATTCCTTTTACTCCCGGTAGTCCGTCAGAAGCGTCGCCTTTTAGTACTGCGAAAGCAATATATTGATCTGCTCTAACTCCGTATTTACTTCTAACTTCACTTTCTTCAAAAAGAGCTCCACCGTCTTTACCCAACATATGGACACCATTGCCTTTTTTATCATCAATAAGTTGCAACAAATCTCTATCTCCTGTAATAACCACAACGTTCTTATATAGATTACATAAAGTCGCAAGAACATCATCTGCTTCCGCAATTTTGTGCCCAAGAACTTTCATGCCCATATCATTGAGAATCTCAGGAAGAATTTCAAGTTGAAAATCCAAATCGTCTGGTACTAATTCTTGATCGTCTTCTTCGACTCGGTGTAATTTATATTGAGGTAGCAAATCCACTCGCCATTCTGGGCGCCAATTTTCGTCAATAGCGTGAACAACATTTTTAGTACCGTACATTTTTGCAAATCGATTCATAGCGTCAAGGTAACCCTTAATTGCATTTACCGGTCGACCGTCAACACTTTTAATGGAATCAGGAAGTCCATAGAAAGAGCGATAGGCAAGTGAAGACAAATCGATGGCAATATATTCAAATTTATTCGGCAAAGATTTAGTCTCCTGATTCAAGTAATTTCATTCAGGATACGTTATAGACGTGAATCTAAAGCAGGAGTATCTAAAGCGACTCGAAAATACCCGTTCAAAAATGGCACGGGAGAATATTGATTTACTTCTTGTAACCCCCGGACCTAATTTAAGGTATTTATCGGGTTACAAAGCCAAGAATTTGGAAAGACTAACTTGCTTGGTAATTGATTCGAACCAAAGCTTGAAAATGATTGTTCCAAGTCTTGAGAAACTCTCAGCCGAAAAAGCTGACGTGCAAGAACTAGGAATTGAAATCGTCACTTGGAACGAGGATGAGAATCCTTATGAAAAACTCAGCGAAATAAGCACTGGTAAACAGATATCTCTTGATGGTTCTATGAACGCGGCTAAAGTCCTCAATATCCAGCATCAATTTGACGGAAGTATCTTTTCAAATGCAGATCAATTACTTAGTGATTTAAGATCCAGAAAATCAGCATATGAGATTTCTCAATTGGAATTAGCTGGTAAATACATTGATGAAGTGCACAGCCAAATTGTTGAAATATTTGAATTAGGGGACACAGAGAAGTCTCTTGCAAAAAAGATTCATAACTTGATTGTGGAAGTTGGACACGACTCAGTTGATTTTGTGATTGTTGCCTCGGGAATTAATTCAGCTAGTCCACATCATGAACCCACAGATAAAAAGATTCTCAGCGGGGATGTTCTCTTGATTGATATTGGTGGCACCACTCCAAGTGGTTATTGCAGTGACTGCACAAGAATGTACTGTGTTGGAAGAATCGATTCCGAATTTAAAAACAAATATGAAATATTGAGGCAAGCCCAGGAATCTGCGGTTTCAGAAGTAAGTACCAAAATAACAGCAGCGGGGCTGGATTCAGTGGCAAGAACCTATTTAGAAAAACATAATTTGGGTGAATATTTCATTCATAGAACTGGTCATGGAATTGGACTAGAAACTCACGAAGAGCCTTATATAGTTTCGACTAACGAGAAATTTCTTGAAGATGGTCAAGCGTTTAGCATCGAACCAGGTTTCTATATCGAAAATCAGTTTGGAGCAAGAATCGAAGACATTGTTGTAAAAAATGGTGAAGATACATTGATTTGCAATAAGAACACGAAAGATATTGTTGTAATATAGAAGTGAGACAATGACAAGTTTACAATTACAGACAAAGATTCTGCTTGCTGGTATTTCAGGAATCTTGATAGCAAGAAGCTACACTTTCCCAAATGGATGGATATTAATTCCTATTGGTATCGCAGTCTGGTGGGCAGGAACTCATAAAAGACCTTTATCTGATTACTTAATCTTTTCAACATTTTTCTCACTTGGATACTGGTTTACCCATATTGCTTGGATCTCCTCAATCGGTATTGATGCCTATATTTTATTGGCAACATTGATGTCATTGATCTATACGTCTTCAGGATATTTTATGTTCAAAGTTAGGGATTTGTATTTTCCGTTTGCTTGGTATGCTTTGATCTTTATTTCAATTGAAACACTCACTGATTTTGTTCCTTTCGGAGGATTTCCCTGGGGCAAGATTGCCTATGGTTCAGCTGATGCACCTTGGGCTAATTTGATGCCTTTTGGTTCTGCGCTTTTGGCTAGTCTTGCGATTCTTCTTGTCGCTATTTTACTTATTCCATTAGTTGGATTTGTCTTGCAAAAAGCATTTTTTCCAGCAATTGTTTTTTCAATATTTATTTTTGCATTTCTTTATTCAATCGATGGCTTAAAAATTGGATACGACAAATCATCAAAGTCCATGAATTTGGCACTTATTCAGGGAAGTGTGCCACGATCAGGTTTGCTATTTAATGAACAGAAGCTAGAAGTTCTCAATTTTCACTCGATAGAAACTAAGAAATTGTTATCACAATCAAATCGTGATATTGACGCTTTTTTTTGGCCAGAAAACGCAATTGATGTGGATCCATTTAAGAATGCTCAGGCTGCAGAATATATAAATGAAATTCTTAATCTAAGTCAAAAACCATTGCTAGCCGGAGCAGTAATTCAGGAAGATGATGGTCTTTCAAATAGCGTTGGCTTGTGGAATCCACTCACCTCAAATGTTGAGCAAGAGTATGTCAAGTCGATTCTGGTTCCATTTGGAGAGTATTTACCCTTCAGAGAGACACTATCTAAATACATTAGAAGATTTGATTTAATTCCCCAAGATTTTATCCCTGGAAAGTATCCAAACAATATAGATATAGATGGCAACGTTATAAGTCCAATAATTTGTTTTGAAATAGCCTGGAATAAAACTCTTAATGACCAAATGATAAATGGGGGACAATTAATTTCAGTTCACACCAATAATGCAACATATGCCTTCTCAAATCAGATAGATCAGCAATTCACGATGACAAGGCTTAGAGCTTTAGAGATGGGTAGGGAAGTGGTTATATCAGCTACGACCGGCATATCTGCCCATATTGATAGATCAGGTAAGGCCCTGTGGCAA
>Ga0207942_1000245_pt1 | contig 15282 bp, 15 predicted proteins | sample LakMenEpi12Oct12_FD_150687 | JGI IMG/M metagenome (GOLD analysis project Ga0207942, IMG submission 150687) | Freshwater microbial communities from Lake Mendota, WI - 12OCT2012 deep hole epilimnion (SPAdes) | ecosystem: Environmental > Aquatic > Freshwater > Lake > Epilimnion/Euphotic zone ... | reverse complement strand
GATCGCCATTTCAGCGATATGGGCGGGCCGAGCACAGACACGGTGCTAGTGGTGAAAAGCAAAAGTATTTACGACGAGTGTGTGGCTATTGCAGACGAAGCGTCCCGAGCACAACGGGGCGTGGACTCTATGGTTGCAGGGCTACAAGCGTATGGTGCGTCGCTGAACAAACCTAAATATAAACCCATACAACAAATCAAATATTGAACTCCGTGGGTGACGCTACAGAAATGAATAAATAAGTAGACAACGCATTCACTATTCCCCCAATCGAAAGGATACTACGATGCCATTTACCGCAGGATCACCAGAACTCGCAAAGGCACAGAAACTAGCATCTATTTTGGCGGCAGTTCACCAAACAGGTGTTTCTCTCGCTGGTTATACAGGTGCAGTGTTCGTTGAAAGGCAAGCAAAAAAACTTGGTTTTGGAATCACAGGAATTACTACCGCTGCTGCTTTTCCACTTTTTGGTCAGGCAGGAACCACAACCAATGTGGCTGGCGTTCTCGGTGCTGGTAACGGCCCTCTTACTGCTGTTTTACAAAACCCATCAGGGCTTACTCGTGGTATCGGTGGAGTGACTTTTGGTCCTCTAGCGGGAACTACAGTAGGAATTTATCTGAAAAAGTTTGTGCGTGATGGTTCAGATGGAGCAACTGCCCAAGCAGGAACCACATTTGAGTCTTTCGCAAGAAACACCTTTGTTAATGCAGGCTTTACTGCTGCGGTATTCTTCGGTGGAGCCGCTGGTTCAACTGGAACAGTATCGTAATTAAAAGGAGTGAACTGTGGCGGACACCGATTACGATTTCGGTTTCACCGCAGTTGATGAGGAAGAGTTAAGCCTTGCAACTGCACCCGTTCAGCCACCACCACAGCCTGTGGTGTCTAGTGATGCTGTGGCATCCTTGTCTGCAAAACTTGCAGAACTAGACACCAAGATTGCTGCACTCAAACCCGCGTCTTCCGCGCAACTAGCCCGCATGGAAGAAAAGATTGACCGTGTGCTTAACATGGAATTGGGGGAACTAAATGCGTCCTTGCAAGCACAGGGGCAAAATCTTAACGCGGTGTTGGATGAAGTTGAAGAGCGAACTGCTGCTATGCGTGAAGAGTGCAAAACTAAAATGGGCGAAGTAGAACGCATGATTCTGCCGTTGCTGACTAATCTTATGAAGAATCCACAAAAAGAGTACATTCATTGGCCCAATCGTGCAGAAAAACTACAGTCACAGATTGACAGAATCACAGCCCTTACGCGGAGTTTTGGAACATGAGCGACGAATATAAAAGTCTACGCACGGTAATCTTTGAGGTTCAATCCGCTGCTGCTCCGCAGGTGGTTTCATCTGCCAAACCTCAAAAGAGTGAGCGTAAAAAGGGCGAGACTTGGAAAACTGCTAGCGGACACTACGGTGCAAAAAACCCCGCAGGAGTAACCGATTACTTTGATAATGAAGACCGAGCCAAAGCGTATGCCAAAGGTCAGGGACGAGGCGGTAGTGTGGATCACGGCAAAGTGGATACTTCTCGTGAAGTTGCGTTGGACCAAGACGGTTTTGCAAAAGATAAAACCGCTGACGAAAAACCGCAAACCGCTGCTCCTGCACCACAAACAGCACAGCCTGCCGCACCAGAAAAACCACAGCCGCAGACTGCTGCCAAACCGCAAGGAAAGCCAGCAGATCAGCCAACCAAAACCGCTAAAGATCAGCCACAGCCAGAAGAAGAAAATCCTGAAGTGGCAGCAGAAGATCCCCAAACAGTTTTTGATGCAGCGTTCCGTGAAGATCCTGTTGGCAGCGGTAAACTAAAGCCCGACATCCGTAAAGCCAATGTGGTTACGAAGGCTATTGCTAGCAGGGCGTTTGATGGTCCAGAAACAGACAGCGAGTCTGTGTTTGGTGATGCAAAAGTTGAGCGGCAGTTTACTGATGAAATGAATCATGCAGCACTTGCTGCTCTGCGTGGTCAGAAAGTGATTGACTTTGAGTTGTGCGACAAGATGTTTTCTCAAGTGGGCTTCTGCTACGACCGCAAGGGTGAAAAGACCACAAAGGGTATTGTGCGTAAGAACATGCCGCAGTTTTCTTCACAGGTTGACCCCAAAAAACCTGATTCGCCTGCATTCAAGGCTCTCATGGCAGGCAAGGGTTATACTAGTCCTGACCAAGTAACTCCTGAAGACCTGAAGGCTGAAGTCAACATGGAGCGAGCGTATCAAGAAGCCCTCAAAAGTGCAGGCTACGAAATCAACGATCAGGAAGTGGATGCCACCTCTCTTAAGCCTATTCAGGGTGAACTACTAGGCTCCAAAGTTGCTGCCATGTACGGCACACTCGTGGCTGCACAGCAAGACCCGCAGAACTACGGCAAGGCTGCTGCTCGCTTGCTTGAACCAATTTATGTAAGCGACGGCTATGTGATTGACGGACATCACCGATGGGCAGCACAGTGTGCAGTAGACATTGCTAACGGTGCTGGAACCAATGCCAAAATGAAAACCCGAACCATTACCAAAGGTGGCAAGGCAGTACCAATTGATGAAATCATCCAGTTTTCAAACAAGTTCCAGCAGGACATTGGGCTAATGAGCCAAAGCCGCTCTGGAGCCGCAGTAAAAGAAGAACCAAAAGGAAAGCCTGAAATGAAAAAAGAAGGATTTGTCCGTCGTGACTCCCGCTCTACTCTTGTTGAGTCGTTGCTTGAAGCCGTCAAGGTTAAGCGTGATCGTAATCCACAACTAGGCACTATTGGTTACGGTGTGAATCCCGAAGACCCTGCACGATTTGTGGGATCTAACAAACCACTCAAGGCTCGCAAGACTGACCCAATGGGTAATGTGATTCGCAAGTCTAGCGACAAGGCTTGGGAAAAGAGCGAGCGTATGACAGGTAACGCTATTGAAATGGCACTACAACTTATTGCGACTATTAATATCAAACCTGTTGGCACCAAGTTTGAAGTGTATGGAGTCAAGAACGGCAAGCCGTACACTCTAAAGGTGAAGAAGATAAAGAAGATGGGAACAGAAACCTACGAGACTTCAGGTAGCCGCGAGGTTGAATTCAAGGCTGCTGGCACAGGACTACAGGTTCTAGACAAAAAGAGCCGCAAAGTTGTATTGGATCGCGGTGAGGACATGTTGTGGGAGAGCGTTGACCACGAAGGTTGAGGTAAACCGTGGCTTTTGAATACAAGCCAAAAGACTTTGGTTTTGCTGGAAAAGAAATACCGTTTGAGCAGTATGTAAAAACGGTAAAATCTGTTGTCAGCAAACTGTCTAATAGAGAGCATGCAGTGAAATACATGGTTGCTCTTGTTGAACACGCTAACGACGAAATAAACGATGCAGAAATGAAAAAGGTTGCAATGGCAACCAAACTCAACGCCACACAGAAGAAAAACATTCAAAAGTACTTTGGAGAGGTTGTTGGTCCCATATGGACCACAAGAAACAATGTGTTTGGTGACACACCAGATCCAAAAAAATGTTTTGTGTTTCATCCTTCTGCCGCTAATACTCCACTCACAGATTACGAAGTGCGAATTATGGGGAAGGACGGGAAAAAAACTGCTCATGCAAGACAAACAGAGAAGTCAAAAGTTAACGCTGCGAGCAATCTGTTACGATCAAACAGAATATCTGCCAAATCTGGTAGCACAACAAATACTGTAAAAGCAAAAGACATCTTGGATGTATTGCGAGAACGAAACGGCATAAACGAAAAGAATTGGAAGGGATCAGTAGAAGAAAAATTGTTTGAGGTTTTGGCTGCGTCTAGCACATCAGTTGGTCCATTAAACGGTGCAGCACTACTAATAGAGAAAAAAATAATTACCAACTACGCACCCGCGTCCACCCTGAAAAAATTAGCAGACCTGCTTTCAAAGGGAGGAACTGCAAAAACAATGCTTGGCAAATCTGTTGACGATGTGTTGAGTGATGCAGAAATACAGACTCTTAAGCCCGTGGTGCAGGCAGAAAAATCCTTGAATCATTTTATAAACAATAAAGGAAAAGTAGCCACACTTGCAAACAAAGATTCACTCATAGTTGGTTATATTTGTGTGGCAGTTGAACGATACTTGCAGAAGGTGTCAGAGAAATCTGAAAAACTTGAACTTGAAGGAATGTTTTCTGATGCTGTGGCAGGCATAATCAATTATGTGGAATTTACCCTTGATTCGTCCAATTACCCTGTGTGGAAACACTACGGAGTGAAAGAACTAAATAAGATTGACGGATATCTTCGCTCAAAGAACAGCCTGTCCACTCGCTTGGCAAAGCGAGGCATGGCAGACTCACTAGGATTCCAACCAATATTTGGATGACCCATGAAAGACTTCAAGGACTTACGAGATCACGCATTCGCTTCACTTCAAAGGCTATTCTTTGAAGAGTTTGACGCTGAACTCACAGAGTCCAAAATTGTGCTTGATATGCCAAACTTTACTCGTGAAGATGTGATTGCGTATCTTGACGAAGAAGGCATTGAATGGGAAGAAAAGGACGGCGTGATTGAGATTCTTGATCCTGTTGAGCAAGCAGACATTGAAGTTGAGGTTGAAGCAGAAGAAGCCGAAGAGATCGAAGAATCGGTCGAGTTTGAAACCGAGATGTTGGGAGAAGCGTCGGCCAAGCGAAAAATCGTGGTTCGTAAAGGAAAGAAACGAATCATTTTCAAATGTGGTCCAGGAATGATGAAGCGTGGTCCTCGTTTGTGCGTTCGTCGCCCAGGATCACAACTACGAAAAATGAAACTGCGTTCCAAGCGTTCGGCTCGCAAGGCTCGCTCCAAGCGTAATGTGGCAAAGCGTAAGCGTAAACTGTCTATGCGTAAGCGGCTGTCGTTCGGCTTGCGTCCACGCAAGCGTAAGTAACAAACAGGAAACTACACCATGATTCAATGTGACAAGACACCAAACGGTGGTCGTGTGCGAGTTAGCGGAAAAGACTCGCAAGCAGCAATAGATTTTGTGCTTTCCGACCAAACCGAAAATCCATTAACTCTGACCATAACAGAAGAGTTTGGAAGCGATCCACGCCTCACACTGGCAGTAATTGACAGTCTCGTGGAGCGATACTCCCCTCCTGTTGTGTGGTTTCGTACAGGCAACGCAGAGTTACGGTACTTGCCGTATATCTCAAATAGTGTCTACAGGCACTCCACAGTTCACGAGCAGTCCCTATTTACTCGCCCGTTTACAGACGGCAAAACATTCAGCAGAATCTATTCTCTTGCAGAAGCCATGAGCAATTACGCTCTGGTTCGTTCTGTGAACGAAGAACTACAAATATTCGACAGATACGCTGTGCTGTCCAAGTTTAGGAAAGCGTTAAAACCGCTGGAATTTATCTCCATGAAAGAAGAGTGTGACTACAATATACAGACCGCGTGTGTGGACGCAACCCGTAACACCATTCAGCACGGCAAGGAGAACTTGGATGCCACAGGCTCGTACTCGGCGGCTTTTCAAAAAGTGCTACACGAACTGGAAGCGAAACAGGCGAGCGGCTCGTATTCGTTTGACGCAAAAACCGCGTACCTGCGTGAAGTCGTGGTTGGAGTGTGTCTACCAGCAATCGTGCTATTTGGCAGCAGCAATCCATTCACACAGGCTGTGACCGAATCATTTATTCGTGGTGCTGCGGAATACGCACGAATATCGGAAGCGTTGCTAGAAGGCTACGAAGCCGCACTCAAGTATTCAAACTAGATACTTTGTTGAATATTTCATAAATTACACACCTAGATACTATTAGGAGATTAAACCATGCCAAACATGAGAGACATGCTACTGTGGATGCAGCAGCAACAGAACAAGCCTGAATTTTCTGCTGCCAAGCGATGGATGGCTCGCAACCAAACTCCACTTCCCCAACAGCCCAAGACTGAACCCGAAGTGGAAGCCGTTGATGAGCAGCCACCTGAAAACGAGTAAGTATGAAATCTTTTCGTCATGCTTTTGTGAATATTTCGGGGGATATAACAGCCGCAGAGGCAAACGGCTCTCGGCAGTACACAACACCCGATGGAGTTTTCCCGTCTGTGACTACTGTTACAGGATGGGCAAAGCGAAAGTTCTTCGCAAAATGGCGACGAGAGAATCCCGAAGAGTCCAAACGAATCCTGTCTCGTGGCACTCGGGTTCATGCTCTTATAGAGGACTATTTACAGAACCGTTTTGAGGCTTCGCTACAAGAAGCCGCAGGCACCGAAGAACTAGACATATTCAACACCATGCAGCCGTATTTGGACTGTATTGACAATATTCGTGCGGTTGAAGTACCCCTGTGGTCAAAGAAAATTGGATTGGCAGGACGCACCGACTGTATTGCAGAATACAACGGCAACCTATCTGTGGTGGACTTCAAGACCTCCAAGAATCCCAAGAGTGAAGACGCAATTGGTGATTATTTTACTCAAGGAGCCGCATACGCTCTTATGTGGCAAGACCTGACAGGGCAGCGAGTAGACAATATTACAATCATCATGGGTGTAGCCAGCACGGGCGAGTGCCAAGTGTTTGAAGCCCACACCCGCGATTGGGTGGAACCCCTTGTGGACGCTATTGCCTTGTGGAAGTCTGAACAGGTTTCTACGGTCTAAATAATGGGGTGAAACCCATGAATTCATTTATTCCATTTTTGGCAGAGTCCCTGAAAAGCACAGGTGGCAAAAATGTCCACTTGGAGCACCTTGAAGACGAAATCTTTAACGGTGGCTTTGCAGGGTTTTCAAAGGCTATGAATTCCCTGCGTGGAGTGGTGCAGTCACTACACGGCAACGATACTGTGCCATACGATATTTCAGTCAAGTGGGACGGTGCTCCTGCTATTATTCTGGGAACTGACCCTGAAAGCGGCAAATTCTTCGTGGGCACCAAGAGCGTGTTTAACGCCACACCCAAAGTAAACTACACCGAAGCGGACATTGACCGCAACCATCCCGCAGAAGGCTTGAATGCTAAACTCAAACTAGCGTTGAAGAACTTGAAGGGGTTACGCATCAATACGGTACTGCAAGGCGATCTGCTGTTTGACCGCGAATCACTCAAGCGTGAAACCATCGACGGCAAGAGATACCTTACATTTCAGCCCAACACAATTAAATACGCAATTGATCCGCAGTCGCCTTTAGGCAAACGAATTGCTGCTGCCAAGATTGGAATTGTGTTTCATACCGAATACGGCGGAAACACCATAGCCGATCTAAAGGTCAAGCAGTTCAACCCAAGCCTTGCAGGACTAGCAAAAAGCCGTGTAGTGTGGTACGACAACGCCACTTTCCGTTTCTCCAAGGGCGACGGGTTATTCTCTGCACACGCAATCAACGACATCAACTCAAAGATTGATGATATTATTCGTGATGGAATTGCTCTTCGCTCTGCCATGAATAGTGTTGCACGAAATGTGGCAGTTGTTCAGGAAATAAAAACCTATTTCAATGGAATTATTCGTAGTGGACGCGAATTAGGAGACACCAACGAATTGCTCTCATTTGCGTCTGCTCGTGTGGAAGCAAAACGCAAAGAAAAGAAAGCAAAGATTGCTCCCAAAACTCCAACGCCAACACTAGATTTTATTCGTAACAACCGCAATCAGATCAATAGTCTGTTTGCACTACATAATCGTGTGGCACAACTAAAGAAGTTTGTGCTGTCAAAACTTACAACCTTGAGCACAGAGTTTGGAACATTTGTGCAAAAGGGTGACAAGTATGTGGCAACGGTTCCTGAAGGATTCGTAGCCATAGATCGGTTGAGTAACGATGCAGTCAAGTTAGTTGACCGCATAGAGTTCTCAAAGGCTAATTTCACGATTACAAAATCGTGGAAAAAGTAAAGAGTTGGTGTACCGCAGTGCATTACGGGAGGTGATCCAAAGTGGCTAAATCTGTAAAAGATACACGACGAAGCAAGACCATAGTGGTCGCTTTCGGTCGTTTTCAGCCACCAACTTCGGGACACCAACTCTTATTCGACAAGGTGGTGAGCATCGCAAAACGCATGGGAGCCGACCATGCGATTGGGTTCAGCAGGAGTCACGATCCTGTCAAGAATCCCTTGACACCATCTCGTAAAGGGTTTTGGCTAAAGCGTCTTTTCCCAGGAGTTAATTTTATAGTTTCGGAAGACATCAAGAATCCGTTTGATTTGATTTATGGTCTTGCAGAAAAAGGATACGATCACATTGTAATGGTTGGAGGCGAAGACCGAGAAGGGGCATACGCCCCTTCTGTAATAAACAAACTCATCAAGCACCCTGATCCAAAACACCGCCTTGACATCAAGAAATACGATTTTGTGATGGCAGGTAAGCGTGATCCAAAAGCCACAGGTGTGAGTGGAATGAGTGCCAGCAAAATGCGTGAAGCAGTTGCAAACAATGATCTTAAGGCTTTTGCGAGTGGAATGCCACGAGCGGCTAGCAAGGAAGATACTAAACGCTTGTTTGCAGACATTAAGCACGGAATGCGTGGCAGCATGAAGGAAGAGTTTGATTTCCAAGACATATACACTGCTGCTGCCAAGTCTATTCTTGAAAGCGACAAGTACAAACGACGCGCAGATACCCCAGGTCAAACAGGTGGATTTTCAAAGCATAATACCCAATTCCAAACTCCTCCGTGCAAGATTGACGAAGACCTTGGCGACTGGTTTGCACAAAAGTGGGTCAATATTGGCGGCAAGAAAGACCCCAAAACAGGGCAGTATCCGCCGTGTGGTCGCAAAAGTGCCAGCGAAGGTGGTGCGTATCCCAAGTGTCGCCCACTCCATCGTGTAGGCAAGACTCCTGAAACCGTGGGTGAAATGTCACCCAAAGAACGCAAGGCTGCTGTGCGTCAAAAGCGGCGAGCAGAGGGCAAGTCGCCCAAAGCAGGCACAGGCAACAAGCCCACCATGACCAGCCACAAAACCATTGGTGAAGCAACCTGCCCGCGAAACCCACGAGGCACGGCTGATGACACATGGATAGCGGTAAAAAACGGGCGTGTAAACTTTTATATCGGCTCGTGTAGCCAACCGTACCAAACATTTGGGGACGGGGATGCCGTTCAAGCCATCCGTTACGGCGAGGAAATCTATGTTACGCTCCGAAACGGCAAAATTCAAATATACAAAATACAGAATGGTAGGTCGGTTTACGGTCCCGTTCGCAGCATGTAATGGGAACCTAAATATAGAAAACGCATTTTGCAAAAGGAACCAGTAAATGGACTCTGCTATTAAATCAAAACTACAAGCACTTCTTCGTCTTGGTCTAGTGTCACAAACCAATGTGCGTCGTGCCATGACGCTGTTCTCTGACCCTGAACGATACGCCAAGAGTCCTGCGTACCGCACCCTGATGCAAGAAATTCTAGTGGATGTGGTAGACACCATCCTGAAGAACCGTGTACTGTACACCGCTCTTCGCTCGTCACTAACCAAAACCAAAGGAGCCGCCGATGCTTCAGAAACCGTTGCTGCTACTAGCCAAAAGTTGGGCGAAAGTGCAGAGTCTAACCGTGTGGATATGCTCCTACGCAAAGGGCTGGTGGACAAAGAGCAAATAACCGCTGCTCGCAAGGCTCTAAAGTCCAAGAGCAACATGAAGCAAATGAGCATGGGCAAGGTGTACCGTGAAATGATGATTAATATGTTGGACTCGCTAGTGAGCAAGATTACTGGTAGTCCTTCCCTGTTTAACGCTTTCAAGTACACGATGGGCAAGGATGTGGTAGAGGAAGCCTTTGAAGGTGGCGACGAAGACATTATTGAATTGGTTGGACTACACGAGGACGCACAAGAAATTCTTGAAGCCAACAAGCCAACAAATCCGTCTCTGTGGTCAAAAGCCAAGAGCATGGCAAAGAGCAAGTTCAAGGTGTACCCGTCTGCGTATGCCAACGGATGGGCAGTCAAGTGGTACAACTCCAAGGGCGGTGACTGGAAGAGCGTGAGCGAAGGCAAGTCGTTCTTCCAGTTTGCTAATGATCTTGAAGAAGCCCTGACTCCTGCTCGTCAAGCAGTGATTGATCGTGAACGCAAGAAGGCTTCCGAAACCATGAATCGTGCCAGCACTCCTACACCAGAACGCAACAAGGCATACGCTCGTGGCTCACGAATCAACTACCTTGAACTCAAGGGGATGGCAAAGAAGTCCGACAAGCAAGGCAGTGATTATCAGGTCAACAAGCGTGAACATGAGAAGTGGCGTAAAACTGAAAAGAGTATGAAGGAAAGCGTGGAACAGATTGACGAATTGAGCAAGAAGACTCTTGCTTCGTATGTGCAAAAAGCACACGATTCCCAATCAGAAAAAGAGTTTCTGAAGGGACACAGCATGGGCAAAAAGTATCAGGCAGCAAGAGAAGCAGAGAAAAGAGGCGTGTCTACCCCACCAAGCAAAAAGACACCACTAGACAAAAAATACAGGAATCGTGAGATTGGAATCGGTCGCGCACTAAACCGTCTCCAAAAAGAAAACACGAAAGAAAGTTGGGAAGGTTCACCTGCTCAAGCCAAACTAAAGAAAGCAAAGACCGACTACGCAAAAACCTCTGCCGAAATGAGCAAGCCTGTTCCTCCTGCTCGTGGCTCCACAAATCCAATGGCACGGCAAGACACCAAGAGCGGCAAGATGTATTGGGCTGCTGATCGTCGCAAGAAAGCAGGAAATGGAACTCGCCGTGCAAGTGATTCCGACTATCGTTCAACCACAACAACGGAATAAACCATGATTAAAAAACAAGGCAACAAGTTTGTAGTAACGAACAAGGCAGGCACTAAAGTATTGGGAACACATCCGTCCAAGGAAAAGGCACAGAAGCAACTCGCAGCAATTGAGATATCAAAGGCAAAACACATGCACGAAAACAAATCATTCAAGGCGTTCCGCAGCACTCTTAACGAGAGCGAGTACAGTGAAGTTCTAACAGGTTACGGCAACCGCTCTGCTCACAAGGACGACGCAGGCTTGCACCACCTACAGTCTGCGGGTGCTCTTGCTGGCATCAATGCCATGCTTGCCACCATTGGCAAGGGCACATACCTTGATCCTAATGAAGCGTTCCTCAAAATGAAGGTGCGTCTCAATGTGGTGCAACTAGATTTCGCGTGGAAGCCAGGTTCGTGGGACGGTGGCGTGGGTTCCTATGATATTCCTGTGGTACAGTTTGGTCGCGTTGACGGCTACGACGCACAAACAGGACAGATTCGCTTTGACGGCAAGGCTAACCCCACAGGCGGCTACACCGAACTCAACCTGCATGTGGATGTGGAACTTACTCCTGAGTCCTTGTATGTGGTTAGTGCCAAACTCACTCCTGCCGCGACTGTAGCAGAAGAGGTTGAAGTTGCAGAAGCCAAGAAGGGTTCTGGATTAATGACTGATATTCACAATCCAAAGGGCAAGGCTGTTATGAACAAGAGCGGAAAGGTTCTTAAGTATTACGGCAAAGAGCGTTCAGCAATTAAGCACGCCACAACAGGCAAGGCTGTAAAGGAAGAAGTGGATGTAAACGAAGACTACCAGACTCCTACTCGTGAACGGGAAATGGATCGCAAAATAGCCAAACACGATGATGCTGCTGATAGTGCGTACAGAACTAGAATGACCAAATACGGCAAAGTTGCTGATCGTGCCTCTAAATCAGAAGACAAGCACGACAAGGCAATTGCTCGTCTTCTCAAGCGTTCCCAAAAAGAACAAGAATCGTCCCGTACTTACGGTCGTAGCGGCAAACTTGTAAAGCGTGGTAGCCGTGCAGAGGTAAAGGAAGAAACCGAGCAACTTGACGAGACAATGACTCGCAAGCACTTCCAACAGGTGGCTGATCTTATCAAGTCCCATCCTGATGCCAAGAAGCGTGAAGAACTAGCCAAGCATCACAGCGAAATCTTCAAGAAGTCCAACCCCCGTTTTGACGAGACTCGCTTCCGCAAGGCTTGTGGAGTGGGTGGATGCCAAAACGAGAGCGTGGAGCAGATTGACGAAGCAGGCGCAGCCAAAATGGCTCGTATGGGATACGCATACGACCGTGCACGAGTCGGTGCTCGTGGTGTTCTGAATCCTGAACGCAAACAGCAAATGCGTGATGCGTACTACAAGCAGCGTGAAAAGGTGGAAGCCAACAAAGCCAAGCGAGTTGCAGCAGGAACTTTTGACAAAGCGCGTGAACTAGAAGCCCTCCACAAGAAGTACGAAATTCGTCGTGCCAAAAATGCTGTAAATGAAGAGATTGAGCAGATTGACGAGTTGAGCAAGGCAACCAAAGACGCATATGTTGCCAAGCGTGGTTCGCAACTGTCGTCCATGTTGAGCGGACACACCCGTGGCAAGCAACTCACAGGCAAGCAGCAAGCCAATGCCGTGAAGGGCATCAAGCAGGCTATGGGCGGGAGCAAAGATAAATCCAAACTCCCCAAACTACTGCCAAGAATGGCTACATTTGCATTTGGAGAAGAACTAGTCGGCGGTCAGAAGAAGTTAGATGTGAACAAGAACAAGCGTCTTGATGCACAGGACTTCAAAATGCTCCGTGCGAAGAAGAAGGCTATGAGCGAAGCCAAGAAGCCCATGATTAAGATTGGTCTAAACCCCAACAAGAAAATTGGCTACGAGGTTGCTTCAATCGGAGCAGGTGGCAAGAAGACTGTAGAGAAGTCTGTTGACTACACCATGCCCCATGTGAAGCGCGACACCAACAAGAAGGGTGTAAACGAAGCGAAAATGAAAATATGGAGTCCCCGCTTGGACAGACTAATGGCAAACCGTGACGCGATTCGCAGCAGACCCAAGAAGAGCATCCTGACCCAAAAGGTACAGGACGGCAAGAAGATGGGTGCTGCTCGCCCAATAGCCAAGTACGAGGGCAAGTGAAAGGTTTTTGGGAATACATTCGTCTGCGTTCACCCAAACCGCTAGTGTTTGAGGACATCTTTATTGGGCAAGGGGTGGAAATTCAAGAACCACTTCCTGGCACAAATGTTACGGATAGCGATCTGTCACCCAAAGAAAAACAGAACAAGTTCAAGAAAAAGCAAGCACTCAAAAAATAACAACCCGTATTCGTAATGGACTTCAAGAAACTTAATCGTGACAATTTCATGCTCTACGCTATGGGGCGGTACACCAATCCCCAGTGTGAAGGCATGGCAGAGTTTAGTGAAGACCTGAATCGTATCAAATATGTGAAGCGGCTTCTTAAAAAATACAAGCGTAGTGGCAAGATACGCCCCATTTTGCTGCTAAATCACTTGACCGTTTTAGGAAATGTGTTTACACCTATGGGAGCCGCACGAATGCTATTTTTTAAATTGGAGCACGACCTGTATCCGTGCCTGAAGACCGCTCTGCTGTACCTGAACTACATAGGAGAAGGGATGGTATTGGATGAAACCCCTGTGGACACCATTCCGATGGACGGACGGCTTGGAGAGGTTTTACGGAGGCTATAATGCCCAATAGTGCAAGCACAATCGTATTTGGAGGCTCTGCCATCAAGGCGTGGTGTCTGACTGGTTTTAACGGTCCCACTAATATTGGAAATTTTGTAAACGGATATAATTTAATATTGGACGAAACACTGCTGACCACTCAAAGAAATACATTTACACTTTCTCAGCAAGGACTCAGCACAGGAGCAATACCATTCAGATTTGTTACCCCCATGCAGAACACCAAATATAAAATATTTGTGCAACCCCGAACAAACGGATCACTTTACGCAGAAAACGGGAGAGCAATATTTTGTCATGCTCTAAACACCACACAATATCCCAAAACACGAAACGGGTTTTGGGTGCGACTTGGAATAATGATTCGTGGAAACGACAACACGGGTGCAGGATTTGATACTTTTATAAATGACATAACAAACAGACCAGCAGTGGGAGAAATACTAAATCGTAGCCAAGCAGTCGGTACCTATCAACTACAGGTGCTAGTGGTATGAGTATATGTGGAAATTTTTACGAACGAGCCAACCCTGCACCAGTTGCGGATGCGTGGTGTGTTTATGAGATAGACAGTTCTGGTTCTGGTGACACCGATCAAAACCCTAAAATACTTGACGGATACGGAATCAGCAGGGTGGAACGAATTCAAAGCGGTGTGCACCGAGTGTATTTTACAAATCCAGAAAAGGTTTCTTCTGGCGGATATGTTGTGATGTGTGGAAGCGAATTGGGAAATGCTCCAAGTGGCTACGGTATTGCAATGGTTCACGGGACCACTGCTGATTCTAGTTCAATAGCCAGTGGAGCCAGTGGATCTTTTGATCTGTCTATATTGGGATTTAACGCAGGAAGTTCATCTGCTCCTAGCACTCTAACAGATTCCTCGTATACTTTTAGAAACAGAGTAAACCTTGCTGTTTTCTGCCTGCGTAGTGATAGTGATTTGAACAAAACAGCGGTGTCTAATGAAATACGGTGGAGTGAAACTTTTTCTAATGCTGTGTGGACAAAGTTTGGGGGAGCAACAATTTTAGCAGACACCATACCTGCACCATACGGAACAGGCAATGCAAGTGAATTGGTAGAGGGAACTCTGAATGCTACCCAAAAAGGAGTTTACAATACTCAAGACCGTGCCTATGATCCCAAAGACAAAGTGTTTACTGGAACCGTGTATGTAAAAGCAAAAACTAGATTCAGAGGGAGATTCATAGTTACCAATGCGACTAACATTTATTTTGGAGTTAACTTTAATTTAAATACTCTGTCTTTGGGATCAATTGGAGTGCTTGCAACTCTACTGTCAAGTAGCATACAGAGTGTGGGTGATGGATGGTACAGAATAACTGTAACTGGAAAATTTACATCAAGTCCAACAAGTAACAGAATTGGGTTGTATATCAATACCGCAGAAGACAGTGCTGGAAATTTGATTTATGTTGGCGAAAACAAATCTTTCTATATTTGGGGAGCACAACTAGAAGAAGGCTCCGTGGCAACCAACTACATTAAAACAGAAGCCACCGTTCCTGTATACGGAAACCAAGACCTGCTGCTAAGACCAGCAGCCAGAGGCAACGGTTTTGGTCAGATGACCTATCAAAATCTGCTGACCAACACAGAAACCCCAGCGGGTTGGGCAAAAAGTAATGTAGGCATATCTGCTGGATACACTGCTCCAGACGGCACCACTACTGCGTTCAAGATTTGGGAGTACGAGACTCTAGTAAACATCCGTAAGTACGCATATTTGGGTCAGGGGATTCAAAATTTTGGACACACCGCTGGCGGACACAGACCAACCACATTTTCGTTTTACGCAAAAGCAGA
>Ga0207942_1000242_pt1 | contig 15368 bp, 23 predicted proteins | sample LakMenEpi12Oct12_FD_150687 | JGI IMG/M metagenome (GOLD analysis project Ga0207942, IMG submission 150687) | Freshwater microbial communities from Lake Mendota, WI - 12OCT2012 deep hole epilimnion (SPAdes) | ecosystem: Environmental > Aquatic > Freshwater > Lake > Epilimnion/Euphotic zone ... | reverse complement strand
GTAGCCGTCTGTGCTAAAAAAACGCCCTCTTCCTTGCTTGACTTGCGTAGGTTGCATGCCTTGCACAGGACTTGAAGGTTATCTAGATCGTGAGTGCCACCGACCTTGCGGGGGATTATATGGTCGATGTGCAATGGCTCTTCATCACTGCCACAGTAGCGACAGATGCGTCCATCTCTATCAAACACTCGCTGCTTATGAACTCTATAGCGTCTTGAGTTAAGCTTGTCTAATGCCACCCTTTAGTTCTCCAATGATCTAATGCAATGCAAGGCTCACCATACCTATGGCCTATGTAGTCAAGCCCCCATCGTACCTGAGACCAACCATCTTGGGTTGCAAGCCATTCACTTCTACCTTGAGGAATACCATTATGACTACCATTCTTTGCTAATGGATTCCATGCTGATTCTTTACCATAAAGCTTTAATAAGCATCGATGTTCTTTATGATTAAAGTCTAATAGATATAACGCATAAGTCTTATAGTCTATATATTGCACTGGTTTAGAGCCACCTGCACTAGGTACTAGTAACAGAGCTATCCCAATAGCTACTAGCACCCCGCAAGCTACGCCCCTGAAGGGCTTGCGGTGAGCCTTTGAGAGGCTCTGCGCCGTTAGCGTACCATACCTTGTCAAGATGTGCATAACTATGCTCCTAACTAAGCGTGAAGTGAAGTATTGCCCTTACTTATCCACAGGTGTTCATAACTTATTTATCTTTGCCCCAACCAGTTCCCTTAAAGATTGCTCCTACTGGACTAATTAACTTGATCATAGGTTCATTGCAATAAGTGCATAGAACTGTTGGTTTGTCGTGCCAGCCATGATGCAGTTCATTCTTTAATCCGCATCTTCCACATTTGTAATCGTAGGCTGGCATGTAAGGCATCTCCCAATCATCCATGAACCACAGCTGCATCGTTCGATGTCAGTCTCTTTAGGCTCTTTATCTAAGTGTCCGTATTTTAATATGAGTAGTGGCAAGAGATCAGCTAATCGGATGATGCAGGCATACTCCGCTGCATCTTCTCCCTGCCCATTTAGCCGTATGACTCCGAATCCCAATTCCCCCGAAATGGATGTCCGAGCCTTTAATTGCTTTATGTACGCAAGCGGTTGAAATCCAGCGCGGGCTTTGACTTCAACATCGAATGGCACATTGACAATATCCTTGCCACTACCCCTTCCCACACATGCGCCCTGCCACTGAGTCGATAGGTACTCAGCTACAACTCGCTCTGTGCGAAAACCTCTGTGCTTTCTGTGCTGACTAATGATTCATCCCAGCCATGTAACCCATTGCAATGCCGCCAATGAATAGAGCTAATGTCAGAATCATAAGTAGCGTCTCCTTATCCATTGACTGCCCTGCACTTGTTACATGACCAAGTGCCAGCAACTACTACACCTGCTTCAATTCTTGCAGTGATCGTAATGTCAGATGCCAGTGTTGGCTCATTGCATAGTTGGCAATTAACTGTGTCAATCATAGGAATGTCCTCGACATTGACCCATCCGTCTGCTGTATGAAACTCTGCGTATCCCATTATACCCTCGCCTTCTGTGGTTCCCATTTGCCACTGCTGCTTAAGTTATACCAATGCGTTGGACACTTATCCATGCCACCACTTTGACCCTTGGTGGCACAGAAGAATCCAGCCCAATCTTTACCAGTCTTAGCAGAATGACCAGTGCGCCATTCCATGTGGCCATGATTGCAACTAGGTGCATCCATAGCTTCTGCCGTACCTAGAATCTCTGTAACTGTTGCCATTGCTGCGTCTAGTGTTACTGGAGCTAGTGTGGTCTTGACATATGCACCAATAGGTGTAGTCCAGTAATCTACATCGCCCTCTTTAATGTCCTGTGGTGCAGGCTTTTGTTGATCCTTAACTACTTTAAGTGCTGGATGATTAGGTGCAACCTTACTCATTTCTTCTCTGCTAGGACGCTTTCCTTTAGGAGCATAACCCGCATTTGCAAGTGCTCTGCCAATAGCAGATGTCTCGCAATTCTCCAGTGCAGAAGTTTGATTGACCCCGCGAGTGCTAACTGTTTCTTCCGCGTACCCTGTCGCCCATGCGATGCTATCTTGGCTAGTCTTATAGAGATATGCCTTAACAATATATCTACTAGCTTCCACAACTTCCAACTCAGTGCTAATACGAAAATCTGGATAGTCCTTAATAAACTTTTCAAGTCTCACCTCTACTGGCTCGTAATCGGCTAAATTAAACATAGAGTTCATTCTCCTCTGTTTGTAGTTGTCCAGCGATTGCTAGATAACTGGCTCCATCAATCCAAGAATCGACTCTTGTTCCATCTTCGATTGTTCTTGCGATTTTGACCAGCGATAGGATAACTGCGACTTGGTAATCTTCCACTGGCATTTCAAGGTAGGCACTAATGAGTCTGGCTGCTCTAACCATATTGTCACTTGGGTGACCATAAGCGAGTCCTCTGTCTTTATATAGATCAGTGGCAGAACTAAGTATTTCTGCATGTTTCATTCTGACCAGAACTCTGAGCGATTCACAGCTCTGCCTTTATGCCAGCCATCGCGATGGCCACGATCATAGGCTTCTTTGTAGGATTGTAACGCCCATATAATAAAGCTAATACCTGCCCCTATAAGGCATATAATTAGCAGTTTGTCATTGTTGCTCATGCTGACACCTGCTTTGATAATAAAAGTTCTGCTAACTCTGAAGCAGTAATCTTGTTATTGTCAAACATCTCGCATACATCTTGTATAAACTGGTTAGTCTCTGCGTTCATTTTTGTACCTATCTGTAGCAACGCCCTTGGTTGCTTACAGGATTAGTGTTGCATAGAGTCCAGACTAATCAAGTATATTTTGATAACGAAATGGTAACGAATCTGCCTCATCAATCATCGTGTCGATGGTGCGAACTACATCAAGCGTAAAGTCGTCCATAAAGGGTGAATGACCCATCCTTATTTATAGGCACTAGCATCGGGCTAACGCGGTCTCCATGCGTCTCAATAACTGCTACGCTCATCTGCCAATTAGCGCTCCCAGCCTTCAAATAAGAGGCTTTCTTCTTGTCCATGACATTTCCTGCCTCTAAGCCCCATAGAGTCCTGTATGAGGCTCCTATGCCCTCTGTGAAGGCACTAATGCCTGCCCTGTGCGTGTGACCACAGACCACAGACTTGCCGAACTTCTTAGCCAGCCCAAGAGCTGTAAGTCCAGCATTGGAGTTCATTGATCCTTCGTCGCCATGGACTAAGACCCATCCCTTATGAAACTCGAATGGTCTTTTATGGAAGCGGATTCCGAGTCCAGCGAAGTCCATAAACTTTGCGTATTCCAGTTCTGGTAATCCGATGAGGCTAGGTGCGCGTAATAGTGTGTGGTATAGGCGGTCTGTGTGATTGCTCCGAGTGACATCTGTTGTGCCGAGTTCATAGAGAATATCCTGCGCAAGGCTTCTGTCAGCATCTAGCGTACCTTCCCACTCTAACTTAGTTCCCTGCGCCCAGCGAGACTGGCTCTGCATATCCAACTCGTCACCTGTATTAAGGATGAGGTCGAACTTCTCTCGCTTTACTAACTTGATAAGATTCTTAACAGCTTGCTCATGGTGATATGGGATTTGTAAATCCGAGATAACCAAGTATCGGCGTTTAGTCATCGTCCTCATCTTCGTAATCGCCGAACCTATTTGGATCGACTGGGTCTGGCAGAATCCATGCAGGATAAGACTGAGTATCGGTAATCATAAATAACGCAACACCTTCAGCGAAACCCGCTTTGCGCAATGACTTCCAGTACTCATGCAATCCGATGCAGTAAGCATCTAGCTTTGAGTAGCCTTGCTCCTCTAGCTCTTTTGCTTTTCTTGCCATAGCAGAATGTTACCTGTCTAATAAGATGTTGTAGATTTCATCAACTCGCGTGTTGAGTCTTTTAATCTCAGACAACAAATGTGTAATCACATAACCAGCAAGACCCCCAATGACTCCGAGAGTTGCTAGATAGAAAGTGAAGAAGTCCTGCTGCGTCACTTCTTTATGCCGAGAGCTGTGTCGTTAGCATTGAGAAAGCGCAACACTGGTGGAAGGATTGAGGCTACGCCTGCTGCGATAAGAGCCTTAGGCTCTGTCACTCCTGCTGCTGCCATTGAGATAACTGCTACTAAGAAGGCTCTAGCCCAAGAACCTGCTGCTGTCTTTAGTTCATTCATTACTGGCTCCTAACATAGGTACTTGAAAAAAAGCACCATCATTGTCAGCTTCTTGCGAAAACGAGACATGACAGTGGTGGTTGTGTTTGTTTGAACCCTCGTATGTTCGCCAAGCCCAAGCCTTTTTGCTTGAGGCGATACGACCATCAAAGATAATGTAGGTAATACGCTTTTCTTTTTTAGACTTGCATAGGAGACGAATCTGATCTGCAATATCTGGCATGAGGTCTGGCTTGCTCCGACCACTGACATCACGATCCACATCGATGGCACGAACCCAACCATTAGCATCGGGATTATGATCGCTAGGACGAGCTGCGTGTCGAGTATCACCGATCCAGCCATCCGATGTGCGGTCACGACTTGGGTATGAATCATCGAACTGCTCTCGTAACTGAGTAGCAGCTCTAGATAGTCTTGGCTTCATGAGCAATTATCTTAGTCAAGTGTTCCACTTATAGCCCAAGTGCCTTCAAGTCATCAGCAGTTAAACCAAGTGCAGCAAGTTTAGCCTGTGCTGCTGCTTTGTCTGCTGTTGCTGCTGCATCTTGTTCTGCCTTCCAAGCATCATATTGAGCAAATCCTGCTTCAAATTGTGCCTTTGTGCAGCGTGGTCTTTCATCGACCCAAGTGATTAAATCAAAGTCATTTTGAACAATAATCCAACCACCTGCTGGACATAGCATTGTTAAAACATCTGCGCCTGTTGCCATTTTATGCACCTATTTCTAATAAAATTATTGAGGAAGTTTCGCCATTAACTTGCACATCCGTGACGGCAGCATTGGCTGGATTGTTGAAAGTAGTTTTGTATGTTGTTGCTGATGTTGTTGCAGGCGAATCTAAATAAGCAACAGACCCAGAGGCGGTGTTAGTAATGGCTGTGCCAGTATATAATGAGCCATCTGCAAACTTAAGCAATTCCGTTGCGCCGCGAAATAATTTCAATGCTATGCCGTTATTGGCACTACCATTACTTTTTCTCAATCCATTTTGAGACACAAGTACCAATATTTTGCTTGTTGCAAGTGTCGGTGTTATGGTGCCAGTTAAAGTTGTGTCTGCAAAAGTTGAAGTTGCATTGCTTGTTGCTGATGTTGTGTAAGCAGCCACGACCTGCAAGACTTTGCCACCGCCACCTGCTGGCGTAGCCCATTTCAAGCCCGTAGAAGTGGAAGAATCCGCCACGAGTGTTTGACCGTTTGTGCCTACTGCTAGGCGAGCTGGTGTATCGGCTGCTGTTGCAGTAATCAAATCGCCTTTAGCATCTAAAATTACGAGAGGGTCAATCGCAACCCATGAAAAATCCATGTCTGTTCCAGATGCCTTAGCAAGCACCTGACCTGTTGTGCCACCTTTTAGATCAACTAAAGATGCATCGATTGAATCGCCTAGGGTCTCAATGGCTACTGCGCCATCCTTGACCAAGTCAGTGCTGGTCGGCACTGCCCAACCAAAGTTAGGGGTTGTTGTTGCCATTAGTTTATTACTCCGATCGCTTTAGACCACTGTAGTGTAGCATTTACGCCACTCCAAAGGGTATTGGTTGGGATTACTGTCGCCCATGTTGGGGCAATAAGTGAGAAGTCTGTAGGTGAGACATAGATAGTTGCATCAACATAAGTTGGAGTCGCTGCAAGTGAAATGCCCTCTACAAAGCCTGAGAAGTACCCCTCGAACATATTAAAGGGTAGGTTAGTAATAACTACTGGCTCGCCAAAAAACAGGTTAATAAGGTCGTCTAGTTGGGCAGATGGCATTGTTGGGTTATCGAGTCTAAAAGTAATCTGGTCAAGCTGTGTTCTAGGTGTTGAGCGCAAGGCTAAGTCTCGCTCTACAATATCCTCAACATCTGCAAGAAAACGGATATTAGAGTCGTAGCTCTTTTGATAACGACCATAAGTCGTAATTGAAGCATCGTCTGTAGCTGAATAAGTGCTGCCGTAGTCATTGCCATAACGCACAATTTCGCTGTTACGAATCTTGCCAATTTGTAGGATGGACTTAACGCTGGATGGGGTTGCGTAATTTGCATCTAATTGGGTCGAGCCATTAGCTGCTAAATAGTTGCTTCTATGATCCGCGTCTGCATAGGCTATGCGCCCCTGTTTGTCCTCATACAGGAGACCTAGTGCGCTATCGGCTATCTGGGTTACTAAAGTCTGTGTGTTGCGGTCTGCTGCGTGGAGATTATCCATCTCATATAGCCCAGCATCGATTTCGCCTAAGCCCACATTTTCTGCATTAGCCCATGTGGTAGTCGGGTCGTAGTTATACCACTGTAGAGCAGGTGCTACTTCTATCCATTCATTAACTAATAAATCCTGAAGAATAATAGAAATCTGCTCACCATCTAAGTCATGGGCTACTGCTGCTGTGTAAATAGCTTTAGGCAATTTAGCCAAAGCACCTACTGCAAGAATTGAACCAACAGTAACAAAGCCAGTTTCTTCTGGGCTTCTAACTGAAGTTCTGAAATCTGAAACTGTGCCACCAAATACAGGCACATATACACCAGCACTGTCTTTAAGTTCTAGGGTTAGGGAATCTGTTACATCAATGTCAAAGAGAGCATTGGTTGCGTTGATAATGTCCATGCGGGCATAACCTGCTTGACACTGCCGATCAATATCAATACGACCAGTAGTGACATTAACTGAGGTTACATTTGTATAAACAGTAGTTCCTACTGTAATACGCCATTCTGGAAGCCATGTCATACTGGTAGAAGCAAACTCGATGTTCCACGCTGGACAGCTTGGCGAATGACATCTTCAACAGCGCGGGCTATCGTTTCTGGGTCTCCAATACCTGTATTCACATTTGTGTTAATGGTTACGCCTGCTGGCAGTTGATTACCTGTACCAGTTTTGCCTAAACCAACTGTTGATGGCATAGATGTAGTAGCTCCACCATTTGATGTAATGCCTAAAGATGCATTGCTTGCTCCTGCAAATGGAACAAAACCACCAAGTGCAGCTCTCTGCGATGCCGCTAAAGAATTGAAAGCAGATGCAGCAGAACCAGCAAAATTCTTGAAATAACTCTCAAGGCTTGCTAATTGTTCTTTGACAGACATAAAATTAAAGTTCTTAAAAATATCATCTAAAGGCTTAATGCCTGCAAGGGTGCTGACTAACTTTTCCGTGTTCTTCTGAGCATCGTCAAGCAGTTTCGTGTATTTTTCAATCTGGCTAATGTTCTCAGATTCAATAGCCTGCATGAGCTTGAGACGAATACGATCTTCTTCTGAAATCTTGCCCTTGAGAGCAGCTTCAATCTGAATCTTCTGGATGTCAAAGATTGACTTGGCCTTAGCCAATTTTAACTGTGCAGTGTTAATTTTAAGATTCTCTTTGGCAATCTTGTTTTCAGTAGTTGCTGTTGATTTATTAAGGTTAGAGCCAGATTGGATGGGTTTTTTAGAGGGTGTGCTTAAAGTGACTCCAATTTGTTTGCCAGCAAAACCAAAAAAGATACTTTTACCAAGGTCTTTAACATTTTTAATAAGTGATGGAATGGCTCCTATAGCAGTACCAGCAGCTAGGGTTACTTTGTTAAAGCCACCCGCAAGTGTTTCCAAGAAGATTGTGGCATCGCTTGCTTCTGTTCCACCGCTTGCGCGAGATAAAGCATCAACAAAGCCTTTACCAATAAGTTCATTAGCTTTTCCTGTTGCAGTGCTTAAAACATCCATTTTGTAAGAAGTTGTAGTTAGGTAATCTTCTGCTGCTCCAGCTGATCTCTTTAGAATAACTGACAAGATTTCATTGAATGACAGTGTCGTAAGTTCAGCCTTTGTCAAACCTGAGTTGTATTTGACTAGACCTCTAGTAACTCCTACATAACCTTTACCCAAATCCTGTGTAACTGTGGCTAAATCAATGCCAGACGCTCGGCTGATAGTAATTGCATCATTAAGAAGTTTCTGGGATTGGGTTAATGAGCCAGTAGTAGTAAGCAAACCCTGAAACGCTGGACGGAGAATGTCGTCCGCGATTGCCGCTGAAGTTTCTAATTTATCAATGTAGTCAGCAATGGCAGGATTAGCGAAGCCAATGCCTAGATTCTCTACTGCTCGGTTAAGTCTAAGGGCTGCTGCTTCATCCGCTGCAAATGCTTTTACTGCTGTCTTGCTAAATTGGACTAATGCCGTTGCGCCAAATGCAATACCAAATGTGCCTGCAAGTTTCTTGACATTGCTATTGAGTTTTCCTACAGCAGTATCGGCTTGCTTAAAGGCTTTATTGCCAGTGTATTCAGCTGCTAAGTTAATGACTACTGATGGATCAACTGCCATTATTTAACTCCCATAGCGTCATAGAACTTTAATTTAGAGTTCTCAATAGCTTTAATAACTGCTGCGTTAGTCTGCCCGCCATCTTCTTTCCATGCTCTAAAGATTGCGCGACCTTTCATCTTGCCTGACCTACGACCTGCACCAGTCTGATTATTGGCATCTACTATCTGCCCATAATTATTCATCGCTTCGATAAATTGCGCACCTGCTTGCGGGTTATTGCTTTTAGATTGATTCTTAGTGCCAGAACGAATCATCTTGCCATAGTTGGCTTGACTCTCACGCACAACTTTAGCCATAGGAGCCTGCTCGCGACCATTAGGATTCTTGCGACCAGCAGTCTCATAAATAGCACCAGCAGCAGAAGCATTAACAATGCGAGCTAGTGCTCTGAAGCCTTGCTTATTAGGTCTAGATGGTGTGGTCTTATATCCAATACCGCGCTTGGCTTTTCCTGTATTCCAAATACGATCACTGCCCCAAGCTGTTGAACTACTTTTAGCCCATCCACTCAGAGGAGCCTGTGAAGGGATAAATCCTCTAGCTTTATTAGTAATCGGCTTAAGAAGATTGCCTAACTCTTTTTGAGTTTCTTTAGCTAAGTCTGGAGCAAAGTTTTTTAGAGCCTTACGAAGTGCGATTGCGCCCTTTACTTCTGTTGGCATCGCTTATCTCCTTTGCTTCATCTTTAAGACCGTACAACAAGGCTTGAAGCATTATTGGGTCTAAATCTAATAACTGCTGTGGCGCGATTCCCAATCTAATGCTCAAGCGAGCTATTAAATAGGTGAATGGATAATCGCGCTTTAAGCTAAAGGGTCTGAGTCCAACACCTCAACGGATTTTAATCCCTCGATAAACTCAATCCCGAAAGGCTTAACAGTTTCACCTGATCTGCGTGTGACTTCCCATGCCAACCAATACACCGAAGTCTGCATCTCGTCTTCACGAAAAGCGCGGTGGAAGCCCTTTTTAGCGTATAGCTCAAATGAATACTCCACTGCTGGAGTAATCTCACCCTCGATAACGCTTCCATCTATACGAACGATTTTTAGTCTTGCCATGAGCTGCCCCTTTTTTTATTTGTTTAGAATGTGCCTGTAGTTGCTACTGCAATCGTTGAATTACATGTAAATGTAATTGACTGTGTGCCAATGTCTGATACAGCACCATTGATGTCTGTAGTGTTATTGACAAGAATTGAAACAGTGTAAAGAGGGTTAGTAGCAGATACTGCTGTTCCCTTGGTCTGTAGGAATACAGCTGTCACTGTTGTTCCCCATGCAGCTTGAAGTGTTGCGAGAACATTTGCTGAAGCTGTGTCATTAAGGAAGTCGATGGTTACAGTTGATGCTTCCAAACCTTTTACAAATTTTCTAGAAGAATCTCCCATGGCACTTATTTCAAGCTCATCGAATGAACGGTTGATTGTTACTGCTGTGACATGGTCGCTAAGATCAACAGTGTTAATCTTAACGCCTACATTGTTATTCAGAAATACAGCCATTAGGATTATTCCTCGTCTTTCTTAGTAGATGCTGGCTTTGGTGTTGGTGTGCTAACCTGCCCGATTTTTTTCAGGAAGGCTTCGTTCTCTTGTTCCCACTCGGACATATTAACTCCAACTCGTAAGGATTGATACGGACATCTCGCAGCTGAGAAGGTCTCCCGAAGCAGCATTGAGAACACTAGGCGCACTGACTGCGCTTACATTATAGGTCAAAGAAGATGCAGCAAGCTTAGCGAACACGCCACATACAAAATCTTCTATTCCATTGAGGTTGCCCTCATTATCGAAAAGTGGAGTCGTAATAATCAGCTTGAATGATGCCATTGGACTAATGCCAATATGCTGATTATTGGTAGGTGTTAAATAGGGATCATCGGGTGAAACAATGACTGAGTTAGCCAATACTGTGGCAGGCGGGAATGCAAAGGTCTGCCATTTTGAGTTATCGACTAAGGCTGTGGCAAGTGTCGTTCTAAGTGTGGTGATAGCAACTGGCATTATCCCACCATTGAGTTAGGACTTAGCGCGTGGGCAATCAATCCTCGCACCTTAGCGAGAAGCTGTGCGCTCATTCGGTAAGGGGAAGGCTGGAAATCGACAAGATTGCTTCCACCTAAAGTAGCGGTGCGAGCTTGCCATATATCAACAGCGATCATCAAAGCTGCATTTTGAATTGCTGTGTCGGTTGCGTAATCGGTTGCTGTTCCTGCAACGATACCAATAGGTTGAACTGCATGTGTGTTCTGATCTGCACCTACAGCAGCGAAAGAAATAGAGTTAGAACTGATAGCAGTAATGGTTTTAGTGCCGTTATATGGACTGCCATTGCGACTGACAGTTACGCTTTGACTCACATAAAAATAATCTGAAATGTTTTGTTCAAAATACAATGTACCTACATTGCCTGCAATGCTTTGATAAGTATTGTAAATCTCATTTTGCCAAAGCATTGGAAGCAAGACTGCATCAGATGCGTCACAGACTTCTTGAAGAACAGCATCAGTGTATAGCGTGCCGACACCTAAAGTAGTGCGCAATTCGCTGACTGTTGTAAGAGCCATTGCCATTCCTTTCTTAAGACTCTGGGGAGTAGAGGGCTACTACTCCCCAGAGCGACTTAGAGTGTTACTTATGCAACATTCAGCTTACGGAATGCTGCTGGGTAGCGATTAACTACTGCAACATATCCGTAGATGCCGATTTCAAGCTGACCATTTGCAACTACATTTGCGCGAATCTGAAGTGTGCCTGATTCGTGGAATCGCATTGCATCTGTTGGATAAACAAGTGCGTGCTTAGCGTTTGCATCGTCACCTGTGTAGTTTGCATCAACTACCAAGTTGAGGCCTGCTACTGAGCCATTTGTCGAGCCTTGCGTGATTAGACCAGCTGCATTCTGAGGTGCTGCTGCTGCGAATAGTGGTCGGTTAGAACCATCTACAGCGCCTAGCAATCCTGCAAAGTCAATTCCATCTTCTCCACCTGTTGTTGCAACCAAAAGGTTGCTAGGTGTCTTGCGCATAACGCCATAAGAATCTGAGATACCCAAAGCAATAGCTTTGTAGATTGTTGATGAAGATGATGCTGTTGCATTCTGTGCTGCAATTTGCGCTGCATAGGCATCTGTCTTCTGTGCGTAGCTTGCAGCTAACTCACGAAGATATAGGTCTAGGAATGATGGGTCTGAACGATCAACCAACTCAACATCTAGCTTTCCAGCTCCTGCGAACTTAACAACTGTATCTTCTTGGAAAGTTACTGTTGTGTCTGTTGAAGAGAACTCAGCAGCTTCTGCTGTCAATGCGACAGTGGCCTGTGTTCCAAGTTTTGGAGTAAAGATTTTCATTCCGCTTGCTGGAAGTGCTGCGCGCTCGATTGAATCGATAAACGGACGAGATGAATCAATAATACCGATTACATCGCGTAGGTAGTTAGGTGGAACCATACCTGTGTTCTCTGCAACTGTAGCAACCTGTAAAGCTGCCATTAGCTCGCGAGCATCTGAGTCACCGCGTGCTGCGTTTAGTTGTGCTTTAGCGTATTCGCCTGCTGTTATGTTCAGGTTAAGGCGTGGGTTTGTGTAATACATTGCTGTAACTGTAGGACGAGCAGCTTCAACTGCTGCTGCCTCTACTGGTGCTGCAACTGTCTCTGGAGTATTCTCCACAGCTGTCTCGCTTTCTGTTTGTGGGTTTTCTTCAACAGGGATAACTTCCTCTGCTGCGATCTCTAGTATTTCTGAAGACGCAAATGCGGGAACAGTTACTAGAGAAACTTCTTTAAGCCTCGCTGAAGAGACTACTGTGTGTCCATCTTTTGATGGCTGTGATGAAAGGATTTCTGCCCCGATACTCAAGCCTGTAACTAATCCTTCTTGCGCCATGATAAGTGCGTCATTACCGCCTGAAGAACGACTCAACTTAAAGGTTGCATAGATACCATCTGCGCGAGTCTCTGAAGCAGTCATGCGACCAATAGGCTTTTTTAGATCGTGCTGTGATAGCAACTTAATCTTTGTTGGGTCTGCAATCTCAATAGAGTTAGCTGCAAAGGTATATGCACCAAGATTAGTATGGCCGATTTCACCAGTACCAAGAGGCACAATCTTTCCAGAGATTTCTCTGCGTTCTTCTGAGCATTCGATTGATGATGCTTCAATGTATAGAGTTTCCATTAGCTGCCATTCCCGTTAGGTGATAGGTCTTCCATTTGCATTGCTTGTTCTGTTGTAATCAAACCAAGTGCTAACATCTTTTCTAGCACTAACAATCTTTCCATTGGCTCTGTACGCAAGAATGAGTCGTCTAAACTAAACTTTACATAATGTCCAGCAGTGCTGACATCATCCATGCTAAGCCTAGACTCAATGGCTGAAACATAAGGCTGCAATGTAAAAGCAACCATCTGCTTGCGCTCATCCTGCACATTTGCATAGGTCATAGTTGTGTTCATTGAAGCTGAAACATAATATGGATCAACTGAACAGAGTCTTGCGCATTCAGTTGCTAATCCTTGAATTGCATCTTGGTAAGCCATGTCTTTAGGACTAAAGCCTGTAGTTTGATAATCAAGAGTTGCAGTTAAGTAAGCAGTGCCATTATTTTGGCGGGCGCGCTTCCATGCAGCAAGTAATCCAGTAACTTCATTAGGTGGAAGGTCAGCCCCTGAGTTTTTTAGGAACCCAGTCGCAGATGGCGTTTCCAGAGCTACGCTTGCTGCTCTCTGTGCATCGAGTGCAGCTTTGATAGTAGAACCACCAACAGCAAGGATGCCTTCATCTTTCTGGAAGGTAATTAAAGAGCCCAAACCCGACATCGGTAACGGAACGCCATCTAGATAATACTGTGTTACAAAATTATTTACAGAGTCTGTATTGAATGTAACGCGATTATTAGCAACCCAATTTGCGTTAGCCATTCTGTTATCTTCAAGATAAGTCTCAGTAATCTGCCAATAACTGACTCCATACATGAGAAGGCTATCTAAAGTGAAATATAGTGTCTCAAATCTTGGCTGAGCTTTAGATGGTTGCTCAATCCATCTTGGTGGAGAAATCATTTCACCTGTAGATTTTTTGTAATACTCTAAAGGGATGCTGGCAATAGTGCCACAGATTAGATCGCGGCATCTTTTAATGCTGGGTACTGAAAGAGCTTGGGCGCGAGTGACCATGACTGGGAAGTAATTGCCATAAGTCAAGTAAGACTCGGACATAATTTGTGGAGCGTTTTGCGCTTCCAAGATTTGAGGCTTACGCGAGAAGATACCCATAGACAGAAATTGTAGCATTTGTCAAGAGATTAGACAATATGCTAGTGCGTGTCTAACTATAAATCTGAGGCTTAGGTGCTGGAAGCATTAACTTGCTTACGACCATTGCGATTCCAATAGGCGCGCTAATATCGCCAGAACTGCGCCTTTTTACGATACGCCAAGCTGAGTCATTGACTTTAGCTGCACAGTTATTCATTTGTTGGATTAGCTCTGCTTGACCATTATGAACGACCTTGTTAGTAACCAATCCAGTCAATAGATCACCACAGGCTTGGTAAAACTGCTGGCCTGAGACATCTTCAGTCATAACTCCAGCCTGCTTCAATCTATCGGCTATCGATTGAGTGGCATACTTGTCATAACAGACCATTCGCGGGTGAAACAAATCGCACCAGCCTTTTATCTCAGCTGCAATCTTTAGATCATCTACTGCGACCTGAGAACTCCAAGTCTGCATGATTCCAATGCCAATCCTTCCATCTGGAAGTAATTGTCCAGCGACTAAAGATGCGTTCCTTCTCGAAGGACTGACATCGAAACCAAATATAGTATAAGCCCCAACAGCAATTTCTAGCGTGTTATCGCTTGTATCCTCAAGAATGCCAAAAGGCCATGGTGATTGCAAAGAATCCACGAATTGGCAAAGCGTCTCGGTTCTGGTGGTTTCTGTAGCAGCTGTAGCGATTGCTTCTTCAATCGACTCTTTAGTAATTATGTACCCCAAAGCAGGATTGCTAGGAACTACTGCATCTCGCCAAAAAGAATCTAGAGTTATATCTATCTTGCAATACTGCGGGGCAGAATACTCATAATAGCCAAATGTCTCTGGTGGATACTCTTTGGCGCGCTCGACAAGCGAATTAAGCACACTGCTAAAAACATCACCAGCATTGCTAGTCAAAAATGTCTGGGCATTAGCTCGGGCGCGAGTTACTGGAACTGCTGCTTTATACCCGTCTTCTGAGATTTCTCGGATTTCATCAATCCATAAGAAGTCAGCAGTGCGACCTCTGGGAGAGGACGAGTTATCGCTGATTACATCCAGAGTAGCTCCATTAAGCAGCTCTATTCGTTCCCCGCCATTTGCGTACCTAATTACCTTAGTCATGGCCTTTAGCTCTGGTGTTGATTCTATGATCCATGCAATTTCGCGAAAGAGCATGAGCGATGTAGCTCTATTGGCAGACATGATAATTATCTTCTTTTCGTCTCCATAGAACATGCCCCAGATAACACGGACTCTGCCTAAGTGAGATTTACCATTCTGCCGACTTATGAGCAGCAGGCTTGTCTTGCGCCTGTAATTATTTTTTTTATCCACCATCATCATGTCTTTAAGGATGAACTCCTGATAAGGCATGAGCTTATCCATCTTTAAACGCTCAACCATTTCAATTACTTCATTAGCTCTGGTCTTGCCTTTAAGAAGTGGGCTATGAACCCTCGGCTTGGTTGCCCCTCGTAGCGGTTGGGTCTTTTTAGGCTTAGTCGTCATGGAATGGGATCAGGTCGGACTGTAAAAGGACTGTCCAGCATTGGTTCCGACTGCATCGGGGAGATACGGGAAGA
>Ga0207942_1000232_pt1 | contig 15557 bp, 22 predicted proteins | sample LakMenEpi12Oct12_FD_150687 | JGI IMG/M metagenome (GOLD analysis project Ga0207942, IMG submission 150687) | Freshwater microbial communities from Lake Mendota, WI - 12OCT2012 deep hole epilimnion (SPAdes) | ecosystem: Environmental > Aquatic > Freshwater > Lake > Epilimnion/Euphotic zone ... | reverse complement strand
CACCTAAATCTCTTAATATTTGAGCTACTAAGTCTTTAGATACTCCATAATTTAATCTGTTGTCAGCATTATATTTGTTAGTAACATCTTTAATATAAACCCAAATATCATCAAAGTATTGACCTATCATCTCAATGAATAATTCATATTGAGCGTTTGCTGGGTCATCTAATAGATAGCTAGGAATACTATAAATTAAATTGTTACTATTTTCTAAATCATATTCTTCTGCCTCTACTAACTTAATATTTAACCAAGCTTGTGAAGCTGAAGCGTTTGTAGATAAATTATTATAAGGAGGAGTACTATTAGATTTAGGCCATGAATTACTTCCTGAGTCAAAATATAAGAAATATTCATAACCATCAAAATTAGTTATAATATCATTTATTTTACTATCCCAAATAGTTTGACTACCTGATGTATAATAATTAGTTGAACCTGTTGTATAACTACTACTAACACTATATTGTTCAATTAATACTAATTTATAGTAAAAATTTTCTATACGTGTTTGTGCTGAAGAAAAATTGCAAAAATTACTAAAATTATTATAATCTATATTAATTGAAATTCCTTTTTCAGCAAGTAAACTATTTAATTGATATTTTAAACTTGATGAATTATTTAATGAGGTTGTAGCTTTTAATGAAGAATAATTAATATAATCAGTTGAATTATTAATTTGATCACTAATATTTAAATTAGTATTAGGTCCTTTTAATTGTATAAACTCATCTAATGGTTGAAATACTTGAGTTATTTCAATTTGATAAGCTAAAGGTTCAATTATTGTTTCTACTACCCAACATTGAGATTGTAAACTAAAATCTAAAGGAAGCGGATCATATAATTTAATTAATACTGTAGGATCATTTGGATTACTATTATCTAATAATACATTATTAGCAATAATAAGTTGATTTGATCCAAAATCTAAGTAAAAATCTTTATAACCTCCAAAAGATTGACTAATTTGAATTTGTAATTCTAAAGAAGAAGATACAACATCAATATTAGGTATTTGAGTAGTGTTTAATCTAATTTCAGTTCTATCTGAACTGATTTGATCAATATAATAACGATTAAGAGCGTTAGATGATAATAATGGATTTAAAAAATTATAAACTGTATAGTATTGACCTTCTGTATATCCTTGAGTTTCTAAATCAATTTGAGGATCAATAGTTAATACATTTGCTCCTTGAAATGAATAACCACTATAGCCAATTTCATTACTATATAAAATATTATTATTTAAATCATAAATAAAATACTCTATATAACTTGAAGAAACATTAAAATTATTAGTGACTTCAAAGCTAGATATTAAAGATTCATCCTGAGGTGAATATGTTTGATATTCAAATGTTATAGGATTAACTGGTTGTATATTAACTATTTTACTCATTATTGATTAATGCTACCTGTAGGATTTAATATTTGTTCTTGTAAAGTTAAATTTTCTTGTCTTAATGATGTTACTTCCTCAATTAATGCTTGAATAGTATCATCACTATTACTAAAATCACCAGCGTATGCTTGGCTTGTTTTTATCAAATATTCATGTGAATTTGTATTACCATACTTAGGTATTTCAAAAAATAATGTTTGATAATTAGTAAAAAATTCAGCTATTGAAATAGATGGAGGAACAACTGAACTAGTAGCAGCTGGCTGTACTAGTTGAGTGAATGAAGTATCAATAACTTTTTCATATTGATCCTTTAAAAAAACATTTTTATTTAAATTTACTTGTTCCATTATCCATTAACTACCTTAAAGTAATAATCATCATTAAAAATAAGTACTGAACCACTAAAAATAGTTTTAATTAATATTTGGTAATTTCTTTCTGGTTCTAAACCATTCATATACATTGTAAAGAAACTACCTGAAATATCTGTACTTAGTTTAGTATAAGGATCACTGAAATCTATAATTACTTCGTTGGTAGATAAATCTTTTAATGACCAATATGATTCAGTAGGTAAATAATAATTTTGAAGATAAATTGACGCTGTTTGAAATACTACTGGTGGGTATGTTGGTCTACAATTTACTCTAAATTTATTAATACTACCACTATAAAATGTACCTGGGTTTTCTCCTAATACAACAGTCATTTGATCTGTATTAATAGTAGTGACAGTTGTTGAGCCAGTATAACTAGATGTATCATTCCATCTAAACTCTAATTGAGGAGGATAAATAGTATTAGTATCAATTGAGAAAAATTTAAATTCTACTTGAACATTAGGATTATCTATAAACTCATCTTGATTAGCTTGTTTAACTATGAATCCATTATTTGGTAAACTACTACTAGTATTATAAGTATTAGTTAAACTACCTGTATACCAAGCACTTACTATATTTTTTACACTAACATTTAAATCAATATTATCTGAGTATTGAAATAATTGAGATGATGATATATTATTATACCATACTCCTCCTCCAGGTGTTGTACTATATGAACCTGTAGAACCAGCATTAAAAGATGCTGTAGTCCATTGTATAGAACCTGAATAATCAGTCCATACCCAAGAAACTCCATCTGTAGTTACTGGCTGATCTAAATATTTTCCTGTACCGTTATTCCAACTTTGTGAAGATGGAAAAATATCTATTGTAGTAGGTTCATTTAAACCTGTCACAACGGCCGCGTAACATTGTAAATAAGCATCCCATTGTCTTGCTCCTATTCTAGTACTAATAATACTATTCATTTCGTTTGAATCGAATTGAATTAAAAATCTACTAACTTCAGGATTTGGAACAAATGGACCAAATGTTGTTGTTGTTGCTTCTATGATCTCATCAATACCTGTATTCATCTGTGGGAACATAGAATACATAGTTGCATCTTGAGTAGGAAATATTTTATATACTGCCATTATTTAATTATTATAAAGGTACTACTTTACCTTGAATGTCTGTGTTTAAGTATTTTACTTCAAATATAGATGGATCTAAACTAGGATAAATAACATTATTTGCTGTTGCGCCTGTAATATCATAAGCATAAGGCGAGTATCCAAGGTTAACTCCAACTTTATTTACAATATCTACTGTCTTTACTGTTTGAACTCCTTCAATTCTATCTAAAATTATATATACATTACGTAATATAATAGGTTGATTAATTTGCCAATTACTAACTTTAAAATAGTCTTGTAATGCTAATATACAAGCTGTTAATACTTGATTATTATTATAGTTAGGTAAAAGTATAATTTCAAAATTTACTCCAATATTAATAATAAATCCATCTTTAATATTAATAGAATCGTTAACCATTCTATATTGTGATAGATAGGTAATTATATTTTGTTTTAAAGCAGGAGATGCTGTTGTTAAGTATCCATTAGAATCATTACTTAAAACATATAAATCTAATATTGAATTAGATTCACCAGCTGATATAGTTTGTGCTTTAGTAGGTTCAATATATGCTTTTGCTACTGTACCATATTTAGCCGGCATAGCTAATGTTCTAACTAAATAATCATCTTGAGTAACATTACGTTGTTGTGAAGCAAAGTTAGCAGATGAATTTTGTCTAATTTCTTCTTCTGTATCTCCACTACCTCCTCCACTTGCTGCTTCTGGATTTGATACAGCTAATGAATTAAATATTGTATTAGCTGTAGTAGAATTTAGATTACTATTTAAGAATTGAACACTGCCATTAAACTGAGTTAAGTCATTAGACGGCACATTCGCTGAAACTCCTCCTCCAGTTAAGTAACTAAAGGTTAATTGAGTAGTAGACGGAGCTATACCATAGGTACGAGTAAAAGTAAAGTTATTAGGTGAGTAAGCTACTGTTAATCTATCTTTTTCAAATGGTAAACCTAAACCAACATTGTCTGGATTAGGAATAATTTCTTCATCTTTATCTGTTGCGGTTCCAGCACCAAATTGTATTTGTAATGAGCCTGAATCAATAAAACGAGTAACAAATCTTCTTTGAACTTGTTCTAATTGTAATAAATAAGGTGTATCTCCTTGATATTGTGATAAATAAGGATCGTTAGTGTTAGTATTTCTTATTGATTTATAAATTGTATCTTGAGCTAAATAATCAACTTCATACCATGGATTACTATCAGTATCAACACAATCTAATATACCAATAATATTTTCATCATTTAATTCAACAGTTGCAAATTGAACTGGTTCTCCAAATGTATAAGTTTTAGACTTAAGAGTAGCAGAAATAGATTTACGAGTTTTCTTTAATAAAAATGATTGAGGAGTTGTTCCTGTTATTTGATATATAGTTACTTCAGTTGGATCACTTGAACTTGAAAATGAAAAATCAACTGGATCTCCAACTAAAAATGAAATGTTTGAATTAAGATTAGATGTTACTCTAGAATTAGGTTCAATATATAAAGCATAATTAAAATCAGGTATATAAGATGAACCTGAAGATATAGCAGGTACTTGTTGATAAAAATTTATATCAGCTAATGCTACACCTGTTACATTTGGTTTATAACCAAACATATAAGCTAATTCATATAAATTATTTGTTTGACGAGCATATTGTAAAAATGTTTCTTGGAATTGATTATCTAAATAGAATGACAAAACATCACCTACATAAGCTGCCATTTCCATAAACATCATACCTGGTGATGCTGGAGTAAAATCGTTATACGTAGTTGGAAAATACGTTTTAACGTAGTTTACTAAACTAGATCTTAACTCTGTAAAATCTTTATTTAGGTACTTTATATCTTTAATTGTTGCCATTAATTGAATGCTATATCTAATTGATCACTTATATTAGTGTCTGCTATTGTATATTTTAATGTTACTACTACTTGGTTTATATCTGGATATTCTATAACATCTAATCTAGCTACTATAACATTAGGAAAATATAAACCTATTTGGGTTTGAATATCTTGTTTTAAAAAATCAGTATTATTAGCTGTTATTTGTTCAAATATAAAATTTCTTAAATTACCACCAAATAATGGATTTAAATAACGTTCTGGTTGGTTGGTTAAGAAAAAATTTATTAAATTATTCTTAATAGCATCTTTAGTTAAATAAGTAGACTGAAATACTCCAGGATTACTAAAATCTAAACTAACACCAATAGCCGTACCAGTTTTAGTATCAATAGGAAATATTTTTTGTGCACCAAATGCCATTATTATTTATTTAATAAACCCATAATTTGATCTAATCCAACATTACCATCAGGTAAAGATCCATTAATTGCATCTCCTCCTCTAGGTATAAATGTATTAGCAGTAAGAGCTTCTGTTGTCATTGTTCTACCAGATGCCATATCACCTAAAATATTAGCCATAACTGCTTTTTTAGCATTTGGATCTAATGGTTTAGAACTAATTGGTTTAACTGATTCTGTAACAGTTCCATAACCACCTTGACCTGCTGAGGCTTTAGGTGCTTTAACCGCTTCTAAAAGTATTTCTTTCATTTCTTCAACGAATACTTCACGAACGGCTTCTTTAATGATTTTTTTAAATTCTTCTGATTTCATCGTGTTATAAATATTAAGTTAATAGGCTTTTAAATTATCTCTATCAATAATTAGTTTTAATTCATCAATTAATGTTTGATCATTAGTAGTAAATGATAATTCAGTTTGAATTAATATAATACCATCTTGATTTTTACCAATAGCACGTCTACGAGTTGTAGTAGAAGTGTATGGTACTAATTCAATTTCAATAATAAAATCTCTATATGTTGTTTGATTTTGTGTTGTTGTTGCTTGAGCTTGTACTTTAGCTATATCTTGTGTTTCTTTAGATATAGGAACTAATTCATTTGCTTGATTAGGAGCACATTTTTGTAAGAAAATATCAATAGAATTTAATAATCCTATAGCTATTAATATAAATCCACCAATAATAGATGATACTAATGCTGCTCCTCCAATTATTGATTTATATTTAGCTATTTTAGCATTACCTTCTTCGTCTGTTTGTAGTTTTATTTTAGCTAAATCTAATTGTTGTAATGTACTAGGTAAAGTAGGTATTAATACAGGAAACGCAGCAGCTGCAAAATACGCTGCAATTTTAGCTAAATCAATACCTTTAATAGCTAATTTTAAAAGATCTAAAAATGTAATAGCTACTGCTAATGATATTGTGATAATAGTTAAAGTTTTAACAATTTTATTTAATTGATTAACTATTAAATTTCGTTGTTGTATTATTTTATCTATAGTAGCTTGATCAGCACAGGCTTCAGCTGCTAAATATTTTTGTATATAAGTTTTAATTAAATTGATTAACGCAGGTTCAATAATATTTTTTATTTGATTACCTATTACTAATAATAATAAAGGTAATTTAGAAATACCCATCGCTTTTAAATCAGATGGAGTTGCATTTTCAATTTCAGTAGCATCTACTGTGGTAGTATTAGATTGAGCTAATGCTACTTGTTCATCAAATGCTTGTTGTAATCTAGCCTGTTCTAATTCTTCTGGGTTGATAGTTGCCATTATACAGTTTTAACAGTGTTAGATTTTAATTTTTCAAGATTACCTTTAATCTCATCTAGTTTACTTGATAATAAATTAGCAGGTAAGGATAATGTAATTAATGGTGTTCCTGGAGCTGTAGATACTACATTTTCTAAAGAATTTAAAAATCCTACCATATTATCAAGTATTGATGCTAAAGTAGCGATTGTACTATCACCTAATAAAACAGGTTCTGTTGCGTTTTTAGAACCTAATAATACTTTATTTGACTGAATTATAGTTGTAGGTGTGTCAATATTGACTGATTCTACAGCGTTTAAATTTACTGATTTAATAGAACTTAAAAGTAAATGATCTTGGTTTGTATTTAATATTATACGTCCTGAATTATATATTAATTGAGGGCCATTAAATTTATTTATATCTTGAGGTGGGTTATCAGGATAACTAAAATAACTAATACTAGATGCATTTAATGGTATAGTTTGTGTACTAGTTAAATAAATAGAACTTAAATCATTATTAATATCTTCTGTTATAGGTACCCAACCTTCATTATTTGCTTTTACTGATTGGCCGTTTCTAATAATAGTGATAGGATCTCCAGATGTACTTGGTCCTTGAGACCAATCATTTAAACCTATTGATGGTAATGATTTAGTTTTAATAGTTGAACTAAAACGAATACTATTACCCCATCTTCCTTCTTCTATTACATCACCTTCAAAAGGTAATAAAGGATGAATATTGCCACGTTCTTTAAATGTATCACCTAAATTAAGTTCAGTAGATTGATTAGTTACAGTTCTTAAACTTCCTAACTCAATTTGATCAATTGTTTTTTGTTGTGATGGAGGTGGTATGGTATCAATAGTAGGATAACCATTTTGATGAGGTGTATTCCATATACCTATAGTACTAATATAATATAATTGACCTGATGTAGGATTACTTCCTATACCAGTATCAGGAAATGATATTAAATATACTATCTCATTAATTAATGGATATATTTTAATATTAGATGATATAGGACGAGCAGTAGACCAAGTATTTTTATTTGAAATATTAGGATCTTTAACTACATCAAAAAATATAGTACCTAAACCATTCCATTCACCTACATTTACAAATTGCGGATGTGTTTTATCTAATACTATATCTTTAACACGAACAGCTGTTATTAGATTACCTAAAGAAGTAGCGGTATCAACAGCATAATTTTTATTACCTGTATTAAATCCTTTACTTACTGAACTGTAACCATATGTAACATCAATTGGCATCTTTACTTATTTTATCTATTTCAGCTAATAGTTGTGTTTTTTCTTCATCTGATAAATCAAATCCATTACCTGCTTCAGCTGAATTAGATAAAGCACGTTGAATAATAGTCGCCATTTTAATTAATTGTTCATCATTTTTAACACTTATTTCTAAGTATTCTTTAATTAAAGGTACAATTAATGTAGCATCACCAATATCATTGATTAATGGCTTTAATTCACCAATTAATGTTGATATTTGTTTTTCTTTTTTCTTTTGATTATCGTATATCTCACTTAAGATATCAGAGAATTTCTTGTTTCCAAAAACAACTGATTCTAAATTACTCATGATTTTTATTTATAAATATGATACTTAGAAATTTGTATATCCGTTTTCAATATAAAATAAGTAATGTTCTTTAAATATGTCGCCTAATTTATTAGCTATTTTAGTAATTTTAGGTGTTTTTACATCAATTATTTCACGAATGTATATATAAAGCGCTTTTTTATTAAATATATCTAATACCTCGCGTTTACGGAATAACTCAAGAATTGCGTCAGCTATTTTAGCATCACCATCTTTAGGAAATAACATTTTTAAGTTATTAGAACAATATTCAGTATATAGTGTTAAGAACTCATTTAAGCGCTCATTAGGCGGGATATCATCGATTTCATACGAATGTTTTTCGTCTTGCTCTAAATCCTCAATTGGTGCTTTATCTATACGTTTTTTATAATTTTTAGTATTAGATATAATTAAATATCGTTTTACAATAGTACCAAAGTAAGAATATGCTTTAGCACCTTTACTTTGATCAAATAAATGAATTTTACTTAATAGAAATGTTATAATTTCATGTTGTAAATCTTCAATATTATCTACCTCGGTATAATAAAATTTAAACGTATGTATAATATTCTCCGTTAGCTTAAAAAAAGCATAATGAATTCTTCTATTATAAATCTTATCACGTTCATCAAAGTCTAAAGACTTATTATAAGCAACGATAGCATCTTCTGTGTCTTGAGTAAAATACCTAGTAGAACTTGGGTTCTTAGGTAAATTACTAGCGTTTATTATTGAACTCATTCAGTGTTGCTTGTATATTTTTTACTTCTTTAAAAAAGAATCCTATTTCATCATCTGATTCAAATGAACCTTTATGATCAATTTGTTTTAATTTAGCGTCTGCTTTATTAACAGTATCCATAAATTTAGATATAAATGTATCTTGAGACATAATTATATCTTCTGCTTGTTCATTTTTCATTAGAAGGTTAAAGGTCGTGAATCCTAAGATCACAACCAATACACTTAATATTATTAATATCATTTTTATTCGTCGAAGAAATTAGACATTACATTTTTTAAACCTTCACTTTTAACACTACTTAGTGCTTTAGATTTAACTGGTGTCTTCTTATCTTCTTTTTTTAAATTAAAATTTGCTTTATTTTCTGCTTTAGGACCTAATAATTTAGGTAACCATTCTCTTTCGAATTCAATTCTTGCTGCCATTAGATCAGCTTGGTGTACTATATAAATTAATGAAGTACGAGGTCTAGTTTCTGGCATCCATGACATTAAGTATGGTTTATTAGCTTCATCATATAGACCATCATGTAACTTAATAGTTAACATTTCATTTTTAGTAACTGTAATTCCCAACTGAGATAATATATATAAACCACGATCAGGTACAGACATAAACTCCAAACGATCATTAAACATATACGGTTCATTTAATTTTTCTCGTCTCCATTGGTCAGTTTGAGGTAAATATGCTTCTTGTTCAAAAGTACCAAATTTACCTAAATCATGATTCAGAGCAGAAAATATTAATTCTTCTGTAGTATAAGTATCAATTACATCCATTTCCCTCCATACACGATCTATTTTTATAGCACCTTGAACTACTCTATTAACATGATCTACATAACCACCAGGAAAACAATTATGATATTGAGGTTTATGAGCAGCCGGCATCATCATAAAACGTTCAGAATATTGTTCATAAAACGCTTTTAATTTAGCACCACGGTCTCCCATAATGTACATATCAATATAACCTAAGAACTCTTCCCAGTTACTTAATATTTGTTCCGGTTGTAACATATTAGTACTTATTGATTTCATTAGGTGTAACAGGTTCCATATTAATATATGATTTCATCTGTTCAATTAAATCTCTACAAGATGTGATCATGTCATCATACTCATCTTTAGTTCCTTGGCGTCTTAATAAGTAAGACATTTTAGTTAAATTAGACTCTAAGTTCTCTAATTTCCTATTAAAAATTTCTCTATTTCTCATATGTTTATTTATAACCACCCATTTTATTCTCTAGGTGCTTTTCTTGTTCTTGTTTCGTTCTTATTCCCTATCTCTCTTAATCCTTAAAACCCGTATTCAAAATATAATGTTATTTACTTGGGGAGCCAAACTTTAGGAGAATTTTGTTTACTTCTGTTTCAATTGATTTTAGATAAGCACAATCTTCATATCTCTCTATTGATTCAAAGTAGTATAAACAACGTTTAACACTAGTCAACAGCATATCGTCAGTTGCTAAGGTAATGTAATATACGTGGGATAAATCGGTAATATCAAGTCTTTTAATGTATGAGTATGCTATAGAATAAGTTAAGTATTCAACTGTGTCTTTTACTTTTTCCTTATCTATATCATGTTCATCTTCTAGTGAGTCTAAAAGATTTTTCATGAAGTATTGATAACCGTTATTATAATTGTGTATTAGTTTTTTAAACATACCAATCCAATAAGAAGGAGTGTCCCTGAGGTCATTAATTGCCTCTTGAAACTCTCCATCATTAAATGAATTAAATACTTTATCTATGTCCATACTCCTGATATATAATAAAGAGTGGTCATAATGCCAAGCTGTAATTGAATTACTTATATGGTGTATAAACTGGTTTACCGTTTACTCTAGTACAACGTAATACTTGCTTTCTTTGTTTACCTGTAGATTCCCAGCTAACATGAACCCAATCAGGATTAGCATCAGTTCCGTACTCGTAAATTAATTGATCAAAATTCAAATGATCCTTGATATAATCGAATACCATTTTGTTAGATACACCTGTACCTCTACCATCTTGATCTAAATCAGCTGCTTCACCTGAACAATGTTGTGATGTAGCACTAGAACCTGGTGTAACTTCGTTTAATGCTTTAGAACGGTAACCTGAAGAAACCCAAATTGGTTTTCCAAAATGTTCTCTTACTTTGTCTAATACATTAACTGATAATCCTTTTAAGCACTCTAAATGTGCAGGAGTTGGATCATTTTTAATACCTAAACGTTTTGCTGTTCCCGAAGGAGTTAATTCAGCTAATGTGAAATACTTTGATAATTGCATAAGTTATAATAATAAAATAAATAAAGAAAATATAGTGACAAATCCTATAGTAGTAATGACTACATCTTTTTTAGTAGTAGCCTCATCATCTGTACCTTTAGCAGCTATAACAGAGTTAGGGTCTAGTTCATATCTATTCTCTGACTCATTAAAGTTATAAAGCAAATAGTTCCCATTAGGAATTAAAATAGAACCACGCTTATAAATAGTATCTCTGACTAAGGTAGGCTTAATCTTAGTAATAGAGTCAATCTCTATCTTAAGTTTATCAATCTGAGTCTTGGTATTTTTAAATACGATATTGATATTCTCTGCTTGCTTCTTAGTCATTACAACAACAGTATCCTTACCCTCAATTCGTTGAGTCGGATACGATTGGCTCAAGGCTGAATGGGATAGACTTATCAGGAGAGTTATACTCAACAATAGCCTTAGTTTCTTGTAGTTCATTTTTTAATTGTGTTTTTTCTTCTTGTAATGTTTCTATACTTTCCTTCATCCCATTTACCTTGCTCGAAGACATCTTATCGATTTGCTTTGTAAGCACATTAATCTTCTTTAACCTGTTTTGAGATTTTAACATAAGAGCATCTAACTCTTTTTCTTTAGGATCTACTACTTTTGGTGATTGAGCCAAAACAGCGGTCATTAAAAATATAAATATAATAGCTATTCTCATTTTATTATTTGTAACATTTCAACTTTTGAAATCATATATCCTAAAGTTGAATCGCTTTTTCTAATATGTTCTGTTAACTTATCAACTTTTTGATTTAACATAATTACTTCTGTATTATATTTATCTATTTGCTGAGTATAATTCATCTTACCATCTACATATAAATACCCAATAGCTACTAATACAATAAATAATAAACCTTTTACAGGATCTTTACTAAACTGCTCAAAAGATACAGGCATTGCTGAAGGAACTTTAATTTCTGTTTTTTTAGGTGCTGCCATTATTCTTCTCCTTCTTTTTTCTTACCCCAAATTTTATCTACAGATGCAAGACCTAAACATCCGAATGCAAGTAATGCAACAGCATCAACTAATTCTTTAGAAGGAGCAAAATGAGCCTCTGTAAATGAATTAGAGTACATAGTAATACATAGTGTTATTGCGCATAAGATTCCTACGAATCTCTTAGAAGACGGTGTGCCTTTTTCATCTTTGAAAAGACCACCTAACCAGGTTATAATATTTTTCATTATCGTTTTAATTATTTAAAGATAAATATAACTAATTGACGACAACCTATTTTATGATAAATATGGTACTCGGTAGGGGAATCGAACCCCTGTTTGAAGAATGAAAATCTCCTGTCCTAACCCCTAGACGAACCGAGCGTTCTTAATATATTGGTAGTGGGTTTAATTTATTTACTTGTTAATTTATTTTCTAACAGGTTCACAACCATTTTTAATTGTGTCTGTTAATTTAGTTTCCAATTTATCTAATCGAGAGTCTAATTGGGAAAAAACTTCTCTTTCTGTGTTATCAATTCTACGATGTAATTGATCATTTACCTGATGTATACTATCGTGAATATCTTTTATTCTCATATCAAACCCAACAGTAAAGTTTTGTCTGTATTCGTTAAATTGTTTTTCAACACTTCTAACCTTAAAAAATCCTATAACAGCAACTACCGCAATTGCGATAACCACTACTGAGGACATTCCTAAAATAAATGATAATGTTTCCATTTGTTTGTCTCCTTATGATTTTAATACTACCAATATATCAAAGAACAGTTACCCCTCAAGGACTCGAACCTCGATTAATTGGACCAAAACCAATTGTCCTGCCATTAGACGAAAGGGTAAGAAGCGGAAGATGTAGGATTCGAACCTACGGTACCTTACAGTACAACAGTTTTCAAGACTGCCGCAATCGACCACTCTGCCAACCTTCCTCCAAGAAAGACCTGTAAGCAGATCTTACGGTATGCTTACAAGTACATTTAGTAGCGGAAATAGGACTCGAACCTATGACCTCTAGGTTATGAGCCTAGCGAGCTACCACTGCTCTATTCCGCAATATGTAGTTAGGACAGGATTTGAACCTGTATGATGTATTTCTCTTACATCTCGGAATTAATGGCCTTATGGAATTAATAATTCCGTTAACTTACCTGTTGCGTCTACTATTCCGCCACCTAACTATTTTCTCCTTAGTTCACTCCTGTTCTATGAACATACCGTGACGGGTTGTTTATTCATATATTTCTACCTAAGGAGCAATTGGTTTTGCGCTCGATTTATATGAATCCGGGAGCTTTCTGCAAGAATCGAACTTGCGACCTACTGATTACAAGTCAGTTGCTCTACCAGCTGAGCTAAGAAAGCGTAACTAATTACTTAGTTACTGTATCAACAGATACTGAATCTACTACTACTGTTGAATCAACAGCAGTTGAATCTGTAGTTGTAGTTTCTTTTGTTGAGTTAAATTGACATGAAGTCAAAACGATTGCAGCTAAAGCCGCGATTGCAATTAGATTTTTCATCTTCTTTTTTTTATTGGTTTTTATTTGTTTAATTTATCGTATTATAAATATACTAACTCCTATATGCAGAGCCAAGTTTCCTTATAGTTTCTTTTGCTTCATTTAAAGATATTTCAAAAAATTCTTTATTTGATGAATATCTAAACGAGTCTAATGCTCTGTGAATTTCTACTTCTAACCTATCAGAATCAAAACAGTCAAACGCCCATTCAACTTCAAATGGAATTGGTACACCAGTTGATCGTGAAATTTCTTTAGCCCGCTCATCAGGATGTTTTGTTGTGTGACCAATTTTATAAAGACCAGGTATTGTTTTATTAGATAAAATATAAATCCAACTATTATGTTTACCTTGTCTCCAAGTTTGAGTATTTCGATTAGTATAATAATTTATTTCATCCCAACCATTACCTAAAGGAACCATAGTATAAAAATAAGCATTTTCTAACTCATCAGAGTTTTCCATACTAACCGGAATAAAGGCTTGTGCTTCTTCAACAGTTAATTTTTTTAATACTTGTTTATTGGTTTTATAACTTCCCATAGTTCTCGCGCGCTAATTTTGTGTATACCTATCTACTAATATACATATATACGAACTCGCCATTAATTAACGAATTCGTTTGCTAATTGATATAACTTATTGTTTAACTCCATGTCCTTATTGAAGTTCTTAATTTTACGTGCCTTACGATTTTTAGAACCGTAAGCGTAATTAAATAACCCGTGTGTTAACTTTTCCTGAACCGTATTAAACACTGACCACATGTCGTTACCCTTATCTTCCTCACGTGACGGAGTTAATAAGTCATTTAAATCGATGGTGATATGCTCTAATTCACTATCAGTAAATCTGGAATTCAATGCGCGTTTAGCAAAATCAAGCATTTGGTTTGAATTCAAAACCGTGGTTTTAAAGCGGTTCATTGATTCAACAGTTAACGGTAACTTTTCTACCATTGTATTAATGGTTTTTTCTAGTTCCTCAAAATCATATCCGTAGTGTCTAATTTTTAGGTTCTCGAATTCTTGATTACAAACCACTAAACCATTTTCACAAATCATTCTAAATAAACCGGCTGTGAATGTAAATGCATTTTTACCGTCGTGTGAATTGGTAAGTAATATTTGAGGAAAAACTGTGTCACCGTCTGCTCCATCAATTACAATTTCTGGATTTCTAAACACAACTAAGTGTTTTTGATATCCTACACTCTTACGCGCCTTAACTTGTTTTGCATCAACCACACCCCATCCTAATAACTCCATATCGTCAATAATTTTTTCGGTTGAGATGTGAGCGTACTTATCTGAAGTACTAGGTGAACCGGTAGTTGTGAAAATTGAATTTGCTCTTGTTTTGATTTCCGACTTATCGATGAAATCCATGTTTTTAATGTCTAACATAACCTTTATTTTTTAACTTGTTTAACTTATATCTTTTTTAACATCTTAAATATAACATCCTTATCCTGGTGAGCCAAACTTAAGGTATATAGGTATATATTTGCATCGATGTGAAAAATTATACTTCTAAGTTATTTCCGGCCTTTAGCCGGTTATACCAAAGGAGCTATATGGAATTGCGCATTATGCATTTTACAATTGTTCGTCGTTTATAGGCGGGATATGGGCGGAATATAGCGGTGTTAATGCGTGTTAGTGGTATGGTAGGTAGTGGTTGTATATCAATATATACGCTCCGCGCGCAGTATACGTTTACTTGCTGTTTTTACATTCCCCTTATACTATACCACATACCACGCATCGATGGATAACAACGCACGCATTTCCACCGCATTACCTCCGTACATATACCGTATATATACCGCAAACAGATAGGGGATGTAACCCACACAAAACAAGAAAAGGGGGATCGAGATTATCGACCCACCCATA
>Ga0207942_1000231_pt1 | contig 15578 bp, 21 predicted proteins | sample LakMenEpi12Oct12_FD_150687 | JGI IMG/M metagenome (GOLD analysis project Ga0207942, IMG submission 150687) | Freshwater microbial communities from Lake Mendota, WI - 12OCT2012 deep hole epilimnion (SPAdes) | ecosystem: Environmental > Aquatic > Freshwater > Lake > Epilimnion/Euphotic zone ... | reverse complement strand
CCCATTTATTACGGGCGTAGTTCTTTTGTATAATTTAACAGGTACATTAACAGCACCGGTACCATCGGCGTTTCTTATGTAACCTGAATAAGTAAAAGTTTGTGCGTTTAGTGAGAATACACAAAATAATACTATTGTCCAACTAATAATCTTGTTCCACATGTTATTGTATAATTTAAAGTGTTCACCTTTATAGCCCAAGCTCCCCCCGCATTTATATTAAATTTAAATCTCTTAGTTATATTTATATTCGTTCCTAAACTTGGCAGAATAACATATGGTGACTTTAAAACCAGATCGTTATAATAGCTTACGTAAGGTGAATAAACGAAAAGTGACATTAGCTTTACATCTATTCTTTTACCAAATTTAAGATCATACATTCCCCCTGCAATTAAAGCCGATCCTATAAAAGGAGTTTTATATACCTGGCCATAAGATACTGTCGCCATATATACAGCTTTTAAATGTGGTACTTTTGGGAACATAAACATCTGTCCTCCTGCTATAGTTCCGTATAGAGACCCTCTTCCCTCAAATCCTATTGATAATGTACCAGATAGAAGTCCTACGCTTTTTTTGTTAATCCACGCATGATATCCAGTTATATTTGGACCTCTTTGTGCAGAAACATAATCCATTAATCCACCTCTGGCAGTTGCACCATCCCACCTCATGTTGTGATATCCCCCAGTAAGCTTTAATCCAGTTCTAACTTCTGAGTTCTGAAAGTTAAATCCAACAAAGTCACTGGATGCTATAACGGTTGGTTTTCCACCATCCCTATTTTGATTTACTGTTTTTGTTGCTCCCTGAGTAATATTAGTTTGCCCTCCCTGCTCTTCTGTTTGCGACTGTGTCTCTTCCGAATTTGGCGAATTTCCATTTCCATTCGGAGATCCATTTTGTGAGGATGTATTTCCTGATCCACTATTAGGATCGCTAGTATTTGTACCGCTATTGGGAGAATTACCTACTTCTTGTCCCGGTTCTTGATTATTTCCCGAGCTGTTGTTATTAATCCCATTAGACCCATTACCACCAGTACTACTATTATTACTGCTGGTAGAATTGTTGACGTTGTTTCCATTGGTGTTAGTGGTTTGATTATTTATAGTCGGCAAAGTCGATGAATTTCCGTTTTCATTTGATCCATTTTGAGTTGTAGTGCCTCCTGCTGGTGTTTCACCTTGAGCTCCAACATTTGTATTAGCGGATCCAGCTCCTCCAGTGTTTGGAGATGCTTCATTTGTTCCAGAAGAGGTTTGATTTCCTCCATTAGTGTTACTTGTTCCATTTTCTTGGTTATTTGATACGGAATTATTAGTACCTATTTCTGAATTGTTCGTATTAGTCTGGTTTGTATTTACGTTTGTGTTACCTGTTGTATTATTTTCCGTATTGTTATTTCCAGATGATCCTGGATTGTTATTTTCTTGATTACCTGATGAGGCGGTATTGTTATTCTTTTTATCTGAGTTTTTTTTACCCGTATTGGAAGAGTTAGAAGCTGCAGTTAAAGTCCCACTTAAAAAGTCAGTAGCCCCATTAGAGATATCCATAAGTGAGGATAATGAATTAATTATCCCTACGGTATTTAGGGCAACATCCTGAGCTATGTTTATTTGACCGCCAAGTCCAATTATTTCAGAACACGGAGATCCGTCATATTGTGTGAAGATGTCATTAGCCCATATTTCAAAATTACCATTGTAAAAATCTTGCGATGTAAAGTTTTGTACAAATCCATAATAACCTACTGTAACAGATCCGTTAATAGGCACAATTATATTTTTAATATTTCCTGTACATGGATCTGTGTATGAATAGTTATAGGTCTGAGCTTTTACACTAAAAAACCCAAGAACAAAAAAAAATACTAGTATGTAATTTTTTATTTTCACCTTGGGAATATTCCTTTAGATATTAACCTAGTAACGACCCTAGATGAGGCAGTTTCCAATGCTTTTTTAGTGGATATACCTACTGTTGACTGATTGAATTTTACTTCATCGCTAATATCACCCAATATTGAGGAAGTTTTAATGGTTACAGCTTCACCTAAACCTGATCCAACGATAACTTGGCTTGTTTCAGCATCTACAAATTTGATTTGAAGTCCTAATCTAGTTGTCTGGTTGACCGTTTGCTGTCCGTTCACTTTTACTATCTCGTCTTCTGACACGCTAAAGTCGTAAACCTCTATATAAACAAAGTATTTAGCTAGGACAACATTTCCCTTTACTTCTATCTTATTAGATGATACTCCCTTGTCGGAAGCTTTATCCTGGGCTATCATTCTTTGCTTGATCTCCTCTTTTTCCTCCGTAAAGATAAATCTATTAGTGTATTCTAGATATTCAATTACTATGTTTGTAACCCCTAGACCTACCCTTTTGTCTTTTAACTCTGGGTATAATTCATATAGCTCCTCATTAATACCTATTTTCAGTAATTGTATTGGGACCTGTATTTCTCCGTCATAGTCCGCAACAGAATCTATTGATTGCTTTTTTTCGAAATCTGCAACGTACTGTTCCGTTTTAACAGACCCAATTCCCCCTCCTTGAGGGGGTTGGGCGTTCAGAGTTTTACAACTGAATAAACTTAATATAGATATTATGATTATTAGATTTTTCATTCTTATTCTTCTATTTGGCTTCTTAGTAATCCGCAAGTTTGACATTCTTCGAAACCGTCACCATCTGCGTCTCCCCAAATGTGCTCGCAGTTTCTGTGTTCGAAATATTCGTCAATGTCTCCATCTCCGTCAGTATCATATCCATCATTTACTCCGTCACCGTCTTCGTCAACTTCAGCTTTTTGAAATTCTTCGACTATAGCTTCTTCTACTGGAGCAGGATATTCTACTACAGGCTCTTCGTAAACTTCCTCTGTTACTTTAGTTTTTTTTTCAGGGGAAGGCTCAGATACGTTAGAAAGTGCTACGCCATCTTCCTCGTCAACTTTCTGGATAAGCATCTTATCTCTATCCTCAGAATTGAACCAGTAATCCACCACTTTATTTAAGTTACCTACAAAGGCTCCTAAAAGGATAAGTAACATTTCTTTCCAATCCTCGTTAACAGTTGTTCCTATAAAAACACCTGCGTTTATTCCAAGAATGATAAAGAAAAATAATCCTAGCACGATCGCTGTAATTCTCCATCTATTAGCTTGCATTTGTTGAAGCATATAATAGAATCTGTTTTTGTCTTCTACCTTAACGTACTCGCTTTTTGTGTTGAAAATGTTTCTCATTTGTTTGTTTTATTTTATTTAGTTACCAAGATTCCTCTTCCTCTTTTTTAGGTTTAGCAGGCTCTTGTGTTGCTGCAGGTTTTTCAATAACTCTTTCTCTAATTACTGTACCACCTCCGTTATTTTCAGTCTTTTGCTTGTTTTCTTGGTTTTGTTGTACGTTTAAGTTAATAACCGGTTGCTGTGCTGGAGCAGCTTGTTCAGTTTTAGTTTCTTCACTGTCCTCACTACCGCCACCGAAAATTATAGTACTTACCCATACTCCGCCACCTGCAATTACTGTAGTTAACGTTCCGATGATTGTCTTCTTTAATCCTGACCAAGTTCCGTCATTGGTCTCTGGTGCATTTGTTTCTTCGCTCATTTTTTTATTTTATTTTGGCTATCTTTTCTACTATAGTGTTTCCGTTCTCAGTGGTTAGAGTTACGAAATATAATCCCGATTCTAATTTACCAAGATCTGTATAGTATGAAAATTGTCCGTTTGGTACTTGACCAGTTAATATTGTAGCTAGTTTTCTTCCCTGTAAATCTGATATGTATAATGTAGCATTAGAAGTTTCTGATAGGCTAAATGTTATAGTAACTTCCTCTTCGAATGGATTAGGGTAGACTAGCATAGAGTTTGCATCTATTATTTGTCCGTTAGATATCTTTAATACCTGAAGAATTCCGTTTGTTGGCGTTAATGTTAAGTCCTTGTAATTCGATGCGTTACCTGCAAATTTTCTAGTGGTATATAAAGGACTCTCATCCCATTGATTTTGTGGTTGTAGTGCTACGAATTGTAGGGTTATAACTTCGTCGCCATCTTTTAGCGTCTTCTGATTGTTAGTTATGTCATATCCACCCCAATCTACTTCTCCGTCGTTTGGATTGACATAAGTAAGCCATTCCATTACTGAAGATGTTGAGTAAATTCCCTTGAATGAAAGTATATCTGAGTTATATTTTAATCCAAATTGAAGGGAGTTTAATTCCTTTCCGTTGGTTAATACCTTTACTGGTACATTTACTAAGTTCCCCTCTTGTACTGAAATGTGAGGAACGTTAACCTCTACTGATTCTGTAGGAAAGTCGTATTCTACCTTAGTGTCTATTACGTTGTATATTTGATTTTCAAGACCTGGTGCAGGACCAACTATTACTTCAATTGGAGTTACACGAGCCATATGATAACCAGTACCGTTAGCATCACCTGGTACGACTACGTAGTAAACAACTGAATCTGGTTGTCCAGGTAATATCTCAAATGTAAAGTTAGTTGCTCCGGCTATTGATGATGTATAGTTAGTTGCTGATCCGTTAATAGTGTTATATTCGGATTGTGTAAAGAATTTAACATCCTTCGTATTGTTAGGCCATACTGCGAATCTTCCTGAAATTCTACCGAATACTCCGTATGCGTCAGTAATAGTTACATTATCTGATTCGTTAACATCTGCTGCATAATAATCAAATCCTGTCATCGTACCGTTACCTAGTACCCATTGATTAATTAATTGTGCATCTGCAGTCGAAATAACGTTACCTACTGCCATTGAATCTCCTTGTATTGCTAATCTCACGTCCCAATAAGTAGTATCTAATGGTACAGATATAGCGAAGTCACCGTTTATATCAGTAACATAAGTTGAATGTTGTGACCATACGTTACCACCTAATGGTCTTCTTTGTAGAGCTAAAGTTAAGTTCTTAGCAGGTGTTCCAGTTACGTTGGTAAATGTTCCGTGGTAATCGAAATTCTGAAATATAAAGTTTCCTCCGTAGTTGTGTAGATTTAGTGTTGTGTCTGCTCCTTCCTGAGTAGCTGCATATTGTTGGAAGGGGTTAGCTGCCGGAACAACAGACCAAGCTAATGGTGTGATAGTTGCTAAGTTATTAAACACTGATGAAGCAGCATGAGTGAAATTAATTTCGAATCTCTCTCCATCGGGTAGCGTATACGTTGAACTAGATCCCGTATAAACTAAGGTCATGGTGATGTAACCATTTGCTGCGTTAGTTATGTATTGAAAATCTAAATTCGTAGGAGATCCTAGAAGAGATACGGTAGCATTGGTGAATGCTATTTTATCGTAGAATACTCTAAATTGTACACCAGTATACTTTGAAAGTGTAGTGTTCTTAGAAGTAATTCTTGCAGTAGTAAATCCCTGTGTAGTTGTACCTACGGTGTAGTTAGTGTCTATTATTGCCCATATTCCTGTTGAAGGTGCTGGCGGACCGGATTGAGCAAATAAATTAAAGTTTGTAGCAAAGATTGCTAATAGGAAGCCTATTAATTTTAGTGGTTTCATTTTTTTCGTCGTTTATCTATATATTTTTTAAACTTGAAAACATGGTATAATTTTTTAAAAAATTGTTGAATTTTTTTAATCCCTTAAAATATGATATAAAAAATAAAGACCAGGGTGGTTGCGATTCCCCTGGTCTTAGATGATACTCTCGTAACATCACGGTCCTAAGCCGTGTAAAGATGAATTTTTATCTCTTTATCTATCTATAATAGGCATATTATTTAAGATGCAGGAAAGAATTAAATTCCCTCTTGGTGTTAAGTTAGAAGGGGAGAGGCTAGAATTATACAATCTATTAAGAAAAAAATATCCTAAGGACAAGAAAGAAAAACAAATGGAGCTTTGTTTACAGCTCAACGACAATAGGATAGAAGTATATAAAGAACTGTTTAGTTCTAATTAGATCAGAAAACGTTTTTTATCTCCCAGATTTTTTTCTATATTTGAAATATGAACAACTTTTTATTATTTTTTGGGCTACTACTTTTTTCTTCTTGTGTTGATTTTAAGAAGAAAGAGGAAGTTTTTAAGTGTGCTGTTATTTCTTGTGAGGAAATTCAACCTTCATCAGTTCATGATGATATAAATCGTCCATTAGGATTCAGATTAAAAACATCTTGTGGGAGGACTTTTAGAACAAAAAAGAAATATCAGATCGGTGACACCGTAGAAGTTACCAAGGTTACCTACCAATAGTTTTTATCCCAAACTGGGAATATATAATAAAAAATATATTCCTATGTTACTTAAAAATGGATCTAAGGGAGAAGATGTAAAAAAACTCCAAGAAAAATTGGGCCTTACCGCAGATGGTTCCTTCGGTCCAGGAACAGAAGCAAAAGTTAAAGAATGGCAAGCAGCTAACGGTCTAAAAGCCGACGGTATTGTTGGCGACGGTACTTGGGCTAAGATGTTTGGTTCAGCACCAGTAGCAGCAGCTCCTGCAGCAGCTCCAGTTTCTATACCACCTTCAGCTTTCAAGCTAGAAAATTTAAAGGGTCATATTCCTGATGCAGTTCTTGCACAGATCCCAGATACAGCAGCTAAATTTAATATCACTAACACATTAAGACTTGCACACTTCTTAGCACAGTGTGGACACGAGTCTGGAGGTTTTAAAGCCGTTTCAGAAAATCTTAATTATTCTGCCGACGGCCTTAAAAAGATATTCCCAAAATATTTCCCTGGAAATCTTAATGAATCTTATGCAAGACAGCCAGAAAAGATAGCTTCTAGGGTTTATGGAAACAGAATGGGCAATGGTGACGAAGCTTCTAAAGAAGGTTTTAAATTTAGAGGTAGAGGCTATATCCAATTAACAGGAAAATCTAACTATGCTTCTTTTGATAAATTCGTAGATGACGATATCTTAGGAAATCCGGATTTAGTTGCTACTAAATACCCTCTAATGTCTGCAGCATTCTTCTTCAATAACAATAGCTTATGGTCAATTTGCGACAGAGGATCAGACGATGCTACAGTTACCGCAGTAACAAAAAGAGTAAATGGAGGTACTATCGGATTACCTGATAGAATCAAACACTTTAAAGAGTATTACTCATTGCTTAAATAATCGTGGAAGCTAAAACCCCAATGGGAGGATTTTTTGATGTTTTTATTTCTAAGCTTAAGGAGCAATCTTTCGTGATTATCCTTATGCTTGGTGTAATATATTATCAAAATAGATTAATGAACAGAGAATTGTTATAAGTATGAATTTTAGATACAAGAATTATTGAAATATTGAGATAAATAATATCAAATAAAGTATAAAATATGTACACAAGAGAACAGGTTGAGGCTGCCGTTAAAGCCAAGGGATATGTCTATTTCGAAGACGCTAATAACAAAGGATTCGATGTTAATATTATTGGGATCAGAAATTCATCTACAGGACAAAAAGTTACTAATGCTTTTGATGATTTATTAACCATATCCTACAAAGACGAGACTGGAGCATGGAAATATCATGAATGGCCTGCAACTACAGATCCTGGAAAAAAAGGTGTTCTTGAATATCATAATACTGCTGGTGTAGCTAGATTAGTTGAGGGACAATACAGAGGATCACATGGAATTGGTTTACACCAGGGAAAATACGAAGCATTAAAGCAAGCTAAACCAGTAAAGGTTTATAGAGACGCTGATAAGGATCTAGAATATGACGAGAATAAAATCCAGGAGGGCGTTTTTGGTATCAATATACATAAAGCTGGAGCTGATTCAACATATGTTGAAAACTGGTCTGAAGGATGTCAGGTATTTAAAAAATCTGCAGATTTTGAATCGTTCATGACGATTGTAAGAAAAGCTAGAGGAATACACGGTAATTCTTTTACCTATACTTTAATAGAATCTTCAGATATTAAAGCAGCCTAGTATCTAGTTACTTTAATTCTTAGGGGAGTGGAACCTTTAATAATTCGGTGCCATTCCCCTTTTTTTATTTCTATAGTTCCTTCTATTTTAACAGGAAGCTTATTGTCAGATTGAAATTGCCAATCGTTTTCACTAAGGGATTCTATTATTCGGTCTTCCATATCAATGTGCCATTTTAGCTCTTCGGATTCAGTGTCCGGGCTAAAAGTCCTTATCGATATGTTATCAGATATCCAAGATTCTTCAAATGGTAAATCTTTCACCTCTTATATATTATTCAAATCTTTTTTCTGAAGCTATATGATCTAGATATTCATTAAGATTCATCTCTAACCCGTCTTTTTTAATTACAAAGTTTAAGATCCCGGAATCTATATTTTCTGTAGATGTTCTATCTTCTATAGATTCTATATCTAATCTGAATTTTATATTATCCATAATAGATTTTCTAGTTTCCTCTGTGTTTAGATCCCAGGAGTACTTAGATAAAATTTCAGATATTTCTTCTCTAACGATATCAGATTCAGTGCTAGAAGGTAATAGATTGTTTAATTGTTTTATGCTCATTAAATGAGAAGAAAGCGATGGAACTAGATGGATTTTCATCATTACTACTGGTATCATTGCTGACTCATCTATCCAAGATTCAAATTCAAAGTCTAGAATTTTATCTTTATGTGACTCAATGTAATCCTCAATAACTTGGATACACCCTTCGTAGTCTTGATTAAGATCTTCGATACTAAATACAAAGAATTTTTTTAGCGTCTGTGGTTCTCTTTGTAATTTTTCTATTTTTCTAAATATTAGATTTCTAATATCACTCTTTATACTTTCTGTCATAGAATTCGCTTATTTGTTTAGATCTATTGTATTGATGTACTATGCATGGTTTATTTTTACCAGTCTCTATATAATCTTCTTTTATTTCTATAAAATCAGGATCTTTTTGGCAAACTAGTCCTATAGTTGCTATAAAATCACCACACTTTTTCACTTCCGAATTTTTAAAAAGAATTGTGTTGTTTCTAGCAATATAATTATGTACACCTTGATCGATACCTTCGGATTCAATTCCTGGATTAATCTCAATCTTTTCTGACATAATCATAACCATGGATTTAAGATAATTCATTATATTTTTTATGGATCCGATAGTTGTACCTGCACATATAATAGGCATATCCCCTATTTTATCCAATCCGCTATTTCCGAAAGTTATAGAAACCCATCTTCTGTTAAAAGAGTTATCTTTTATTTTCTCACCTTCGTACTCTTCAGAAAATACTATGAATTCTTTTTTAAAGTCGTTCTCAAAAGGATTAGATTGAAAAACTACATCAGTAACATCAGTTATTAAAATGTTCCTATATTGATCCTTATTTTCGGAAATGAAATCTAGATATTTATAGAATCTGTGTACGTTTAGATTAAAGTTAGTTCTATTTATAGTGTTAAAAGAGCTAGAAAGTATTGATACGTTGTATTTTTTTAGCAGTAGGACTAATCCTCTATTGGGAGATACATTTGTTATTAGATATACATCATCTGCCTTGTTAAATTCTCTGAATGATTTAACAAAATTCATTACATCATCTGGTCCTAATCCTATTGCAGTTCCTAAGACTAGATTTTTTTTACTCCTTGTTGGTATTTCGGTATTACCCTCATGTAGGATTCTCCAATTTTTTGGTAGATCCGGATTTTTTTCTGGATCTTTCCTGTCGAATTTTCTCCATTCCCCGAAAAGATCCTTTCCGTTAGATATTGAATCCTCTATATGATTCAGGTCCTTGAATTTATCTTTGTTGTATTCCTGGTGTGCAAAATTCTCTAATTTGTTTGCTATTCGTTCGGATCCGCCAAAGTAAGTTAGGTGCCATCCCCCATTTTCCCACCATTGACAATCAAAAGTTAATCTGCACTGGTCTGGAGTTGTTCCTTTTAAAGTTCCCCAATTAACAACCTTAGGATGATACCATTTATTTGTAATCTCCTTATTATAGAAATTACCAAAATATGTTATCATCTCCATCTTATTAATACAATTAAGATCGTAAGAATTTTTTATGTATTCTACTCTTTCTGAATTTAAGATCTCATCTACATCAGTGATAAAAACTATATCCCTATCTGAAAGTCCCAACGAATAAAGAGTGGGCATAAAGGAATTTCTTTGGAATTTCTCCCTACCCCAAGGATCTGATATATTACTAGGATAGTACACTTTAACGTGTATGATTTTATCGATCCATTTTTCAAATCTCCATTTGTTTTCTTCGAAAATGAATCTTTTATTCTCTCCCTTATGAGTTTTTTCTGCCTCTACTAATATAAAATGGTCTACAACATCGTATAGTTCGGTAAGCCTTAGTTCAAGTATTTCTAATTCGTTATAGAATGTAAAACAATCTATTACCTTTTTCATTCGTGTCTATATTATATCAATTTATAGACACTATTAAGGCTATTGTTTCTTTTCCTTTGCTTTTTGAATTGCTTCAGATAGATCTGTAGAACCTATGTGTAAAAAATAAATCTCTGCACATTCGGAAAGAGCCCACACGGGTTTTAAACCGTCCCATATTCCTTCTGAATCCTTATAAATTATGGGGTATCTTTTTATGTTCTCTCCTATATTTTGGTATATCTCAGTAATAACATCTTCTGCTCCGTTTGTGACAGACATGTTCCCCTGATTTAGATCTTCGATAACCAAAACATCATCAATAATATTAAAGGTATAGTCGCATTTACATTTCCTCATACTATCATAATTTTCCCAATTGTAGAAATTAAAATCCTATTAAAAAAAAGATTAAATATATACACTATGGACTATAGAGAGTATTTAGAAAACGTAAAAAAGAAGCTGGATTCTTTAAACAAAGCTGCTGGAGTTAATCCCGAAGCAGATAGAGAATTCAAAAAACATATGCAGCAATCAGAAATGCCATCGAATGAAATATTTGATATGCTAGGAAATGGTGCTAAAATGTGGATGGAAAAGAATAAAAATCAGAATTTCATGTAACTAATTTCTGTTTAGTTAATAAGATTATAAACCATTAAATATAAATGAATGCGTGATTTTAAAATAGTCAACCGAATCACTAACATAACAGATAATTTAAATCGATATTTTACAGAAATTTCCAGATATCCTATACTTACACCTGACGAAGAAGCAAGACTAGCAATAAAATCAAGGGAGGGGGATGCAAAATCTAAAGAGATAATCTTAAAATCTAATTTAAGATTTGTAGTTTCTGTAGCAAAAGCTTATGAATCCCCAAAGGCAAATTTAGAAGACCTAATATCAGAGGGAAACAAGGGACTAGTAGAAGCCATAGAGACTTTCGATCCTAGTACTGGTTTTAAATTTATAAGCTATGCCGTATGGCACATAAGAAAAAACATATTAATGTATCTTAATAATCATTCCAGGTCAATAAGAATACCAACTAACATTAATCATGAAATGAGGAGATACCAGCTGTTAGAGGATGAATTTACCTCCTATAATGGTAGAGAGCCTTCGCTCGAGGAGATGATAGAAATAATAAAAGATCCAGAAAATGGAATTAAGATCTCTAACAGCACAATAGAAACTATAAAGAATAATCCAGTTTCAATTCCACTAGAAAGCCACGGTAGTAATAATCCGGATGAAGATATATTTAGTCCTATAAATTTTATAGAGTCATCAGAGAATAGCGACAGTATAGTTATAGATGAGGACTTTAAAAATATTGTTTTACAGGTTCTTTCTGAATTAAAGCCTATCGAAAAGGAAGTTATTATGCTGAGATATGGATTGGGAGAAGAAAAGGAACCTATGGAATTTAGAGCTATAGGAGAAAAAATGGGAAGAACACCAGAGTGGGCTCGAATAATTGCAAAAAAAGCAGAGAAGAGATTTAAGGTGATAGCCAGAAGAAAAAAAATAAGCGGAATTTTTGGCTAGCTTAACTCCATTTCGTGTATAGTAAAAGGAAGCTTAGTTCCATATCTATAGTAACAAAAATACTTAAATTCATCTTCTGACATTTGATCTAGATAAAATCCTTTATCCTCCCAAGGTGAATCCTCACTACCTTCTTTGATATACTTATCAAATATTTCTTTACCCTTTTCTATATCAGATAGAAGGGAACTATTTAGTGTTTCTTTAATCTTTTCTGCTCTTGGTTTTGATATGGTTACTCTTTCTATCCAAACCTTTCTTTCCTCTCCTTCTATTCTAGATCCTTTAATTAAATAAGCCTTTTTGTTCATATCGCTAATTTAAGAGAAATAGTTTAAAAAATTAAAGATATATAAGAGGTAACATAATAAAAATGAAGTATCTTAAAACACTAAATGAATTTAGATCGATGAACGAGCAGTTATTCGGTGACTATGCGGGATCTCTAATGAAACTCCTTGGAGGAGAAGGATTACAGAAGTCTCCTGTTGGGGGTTCTATCACAATGAAAGGTGAAGTCTCGGGAGACAAAGCAAAAAATGCTCAGGCAATTATAAGTGCAATGCAAAAACATGAAATAACTAATCCATTCACACAAAAAGCTATACTCGGTGTTATAGGAAAAGAAACAGGATTTGTGCCTAAGAATGAGACATCATATTCTAATACATCAGCTTCGAGAATAAGAGGTATATTTGGAAGTCGTGTTGGTGAAATGTCAGATGCTCAAATAGATCAGTTGAAAAAAGACGATCAGGCATTTTATAATAAAGTTTACGGTGGAAGATATGGAAATGCGCCAGGTGAGGGTTATAAATACAGAGGAAGAGGATTCAACGGTATAACTTTCAAGGGAATATATCAAAATATGCAGAAACTACTAGATAAGCTAGGAAAACTAGATAGAAAAGTAGATATAGTGGCGAATCCTGATGTTTTAAATGATATAGACGTAGCAGCAGAGACAGCAGTTCTTTATTTCTTAGACAGAGCTTCTAATCCTAAAATGTATCAAAAATATGGGGTTAAGGATATAAATGCTTTTAAGGATCAAGAGACTGCTTTAAAAGCGATGGTCAACGCAAATGCTGGATGGGGAAAAGATATCAACAATGACTATCTTGGAAGTTTAGAAAAAGCAAGAGTACAAGCGGACAAGTTTAATATCTCCGATTTAGGGCAAAACAACGTTGCTTAATTTATCTTCTAAATTTATTAGGGAATAGCATTCTCCACTCGTGTCCTTGTGGAACATCCTTAGCTCTAACTCCGAATATTTTTTCTTCTGGACATGGATTCATTTCTCTAGCCATTCGGTTATTCATCCATGTTTCTATTTTAATGAAGTTGTTATTACAAGCCCATGTTTCTATCGATCTATTCCATGAAGATCCAACCATAAAGGGGAAGTTTATGTTGGAATTATTTACAACATCCATTATTTGGCTTCCTTGTAATTCAACTTTAATTTCACCAAAGTTTCTGTGTTTAAGAATCATAGTTCTTTGATTAAAGTTTTCGTATATTTCTATATGATTCATTACCATGGATTACTTGATTTTATTCCCAGAAGCTTTCTATATCTTGCTACGTTACAAGCCCAATACTTAGCTTTCCATTTGGGTCCAGGAGAATCGCATCGCATTCTTTTCTGAAAAGATCTAGCTTTTTTAGGATCGTTGTTGTTTACTCTCATTCCTGGCTCGCCAAACCCAACTTTAACAACGTTGCCACTTTCGTTTTTGGTGTATACTGCAAATTTTCTAGGGCCTGAAGGAGTTCTGAATGGCTTATTGAGGTTAACTTTTCTTCCTCTATACTCTGCCTCATGTAGTTCTTCCACATCTTCAAAAGGTATGTCAAGAAGAACCTCTCTTCCTTCATATATTCCCTTTTTGCCAGCATCCGTGCTAACCAGCCAGATCTCGTCTTCAGTTAGTCCTATTTTATTTCCGTAGAATAAATCCCTTGCCTCGTTAACAAGATCTAACCAAGCTTCAGATTCCACTCTAAAAACGCTTTCTAATAAGCTTATATTGTTATCGAAATGATAAGATATATTTTCAGATACAAAATCTTTTTTAAATGAGCTATAAGCTTCTATATGCTTCATTATTATTATTTATTTGATGAGATTATTTTCTGCTATAATATCTGCGATCATTCTAGATATTTTAGTATCTGAAGGATAATGTATTCCTGTTACTTCTCTACTATCTGCAATTCTTTTTCCCAGTTCTTGTAAATCTTCTGAAATTTCTGGATATTTATTTGAATAGTGGTCTGCCATAACAAAAGCAGTAAGTGAGTGTCCACTAGGATATGCTGCAGTCATAGCATTAGTACGAATAAGAGGATAAAGAGGCAAATCATAAGCTTTAGCAAGTTGGTATGGCCTTGGACGATTTATAACATCCTTAAGAAAATTTAATATTACGTCGGTTTGATTATCTACCATGAAATATCCCTCCATAGTTTCACTGTATCCTTTAGATTGTAAAAGATCTATAAACAAGTTAGGAAGATTATTTTGATCGTCAGCATATCTAGCAAAATTGAGATCGTCTCCCGTTGCTTTAGATGTTTTTTCTATTAAAATTGAGAGATCCTCCTTTGTCGTTTCACTACTATTAAGAGGTGCTTCCTCTATGATTTTTTTAATAAGCCCCTCTTTTTCGAACCAATTTTTTATTGGATCTTTCTTATCCTCAATAATTTCTTTAAATTCTATAGGAGCATTTCCGTATACTATTCCGTCTATATTTTCACCATCCCTGGTATAGGTGGACGTATCTTTTTCTAATATAGATTTTTGTTTAAATAGGTTAAAATATTCTATATGTCTCATATAAGACTATATATCGATTAATCCAAACCTTTAATCCAGCCACCATGTATCTGGACACCCGTTATCTTTCCCTAAGCGGTGTTCGTAACCAGGAACTGAATATACAGGGTATAATTTTTTGTCAATCATTATATCAAAAATCTTGTGAACTCTCTCAAATGGAGCTGATTATGGCTTATGATATTTTTCTATAGCCTGAGCTAATGTTAGTCTTTCCTTACTCATATTTTTTATTAAATTCTTTCCATCCTAGTTCAGATCCCATTATTTTATTTTCTTCCTCTAGGTCCTTAACGTATTTTTTTAGAAGAACGATTTCCTCTTTTAGAATCTTAATACTGTCCGTACAATTAGTAAGGTGGTTTTTACAGTTTCCTTTGTGTGAACCCCATCTGGTGTTTCCATATCCAACAACAACATACTCACAACCCTCGAGTGTGTAAATTTTGTAATTTTGGTTTACATAAATGGAGGTACTATCAAGCTTCATTTTTTTGGAATCTGGAGCTTCTTTACCCTCTGGGGTTTCACCACAAGAGAGTAGGATAGAATTTAGAAGGATTATAATTGCTATTTTTTTCATAATATGATTTATTTGATATTTTTACTTTTAATTTAAATCCCAGTAAGGTCCAAGAATAAATCTGGCATCCTTCCAATCTGTTATCTCTTCTTTATGTTTTCTACTGAATTCTGCTGCTTCTTCTGGCTGGCTATTACCCCACAAAGTTGATTGATCAAAGTGATTAAGTTTAGCCAGACGGATCATTTCGTCGTAATCCTTCTGTAGAATGTAGCCCTTGAGAGGGGTTATTCTCCCAAC
>Ga0207942_1000225_pt1 | contig 15703 bp, 25 predicted proteins | sample LakMenEpi12Oct12_FD_150687 | JGI IMG/M metagenome (GOLD analysis project Ga0207942, IMG submission 150687) | Freshwater microbial communities from Lake Mendota, WI - 12OCT2012 deep hole epilimnion (SPAdes) | ecosystem: Environmental > Aquatic > Freshwater > Lake > Epilimnion/Euphotic zone ... | reverse complement strand
TACTCATTCCTGCTACTTTAACCCCTACAAGCTCACTTTGAGTTGCTTTCAGTCGGTCTGCTGGAACTTCTACTGGGTCTGAAACTTTAACACCATCTCTTTCCAACATCTTCTTAAAAAATTCTTCAGTATCTGCTTCCCCATTACTATCTTTTGGAAGTTTATCCGCAGGTGAACCTGGAACAGGTGTACCTTTGAATTGTGGCATATCCTCTCTTGGAATGCCTTTGTTACCACTACAATATAAGTTTGTTCCAGGAATTGATACTTTGCATAGATTAAAGTTAGGTGCTTGTTCTCCTTTAGCTTTTGCTTCAGCACCCATTTTGGCTAAATCATCTACAACAGTCGATATTTTTTGCCTTTCAATTGGGGTTACGGCTGATAGTGGTTTTCTATCAAATGTTGCATTAGGCATCAAATCTTTTAACTTTGGAATCCCTCCATCGTTTCCACTATTTTTAGGAGTTTCGGCCGATGATTTAAAATCACTACCACCTAATTTTTGACCAGGTTTAGTTGGTGCAGTATTTTTAGGAGTTTGTTTAGGTTGAGGCTCTCCTTTAGGTAGTTGACCGTTATTGGCCGATTTGGCTTTTTCAATTTCGGCAGGAGTAGGTTTATCGTGTTTATTTGGGTCCATATTTTGAACCACATAGACATTACCTGTCTTTTTGTTTTTAACGATTTCCTCTTCTCTTAATAATGATTTTAATCTAATCATATTATCTACCTTGTCCTCTATATTTTTTAGGTTTTTGTTCGTATTTTGAATACGATTTTTTAGCTACTCCTGTAATCTTTTTTCCAAAAGAAATCTTTCGAGATGCATCTGAACCACCCTTTTTAGCCATCGAATATTACTTTTTAGTATTTGAATTGTTCTTTTGAGAAGGTTTTCTTCCTCTACGGCTTCCACCTCCTTTAGCAGCACTCACCACGTCTTTAGATTGTTTTACTACCTCTTTAGCAGCGGCAGCAACATCTTTAACTTCTTCAGTAATTCGTTTTGCTCTTACTTTTACTTCTTCTACTTTTTCTTCAATAGCATCTGGAATTAAGTTTCCATCTGTATCTTCATATATCTTTGTTTTTTTAAGATAAATTACAGTTGCGGTAATTACGGCTGCTAATACTAGAATAACGATAAATGTTGTCATGGTTTTTGTTTTATAGTAAACGATTTATTTTAAATATAAATATTAAATTTTTTTGAAAAATACTTGTCCATAAAATTCATAATTTTTATGAATCGATTGTTCATCTCCTGATGAGATTGCTTCATCTTCATTTCTGTAAATAGCATCGACTGGACATTCTGGTATACAAGCACCACAATTGATACAAACATCCGGATTAATATAAAGTTGTTTATCCACTTTTTCTTCATCGGTCATATTGTGTATTTCCTCACCCCTCCTATCCGTATAAATAGGTCCATTGATACAATCAACGGGGCACACATCTACACATGCCGTATCAACACATCCAATACAACTACTACCAATGATAAAACTCATATATTATAACCAGGCGGATGCAGAAATTGAAGATTTTGTTTTATCAACAAGCGTTCTCTCCGAAAGTGGTGAACCTAACGGTCTTTGATAAATAGTCTCACCCTTATCAGGCGATTCATAAATATATTTACCTTCTACTAATTTCATGTATTCTTGTATTTTTTCTTGATGTTCGTAATATAATTTTCTGACTTGTTTACCCAGTTCCATATCATTTGAATGCTGATTAACTAATTCGATTATCTCTTTCATTATGTTAAATTTAATTATTTTTTAAGCCAAGATGATGATTGAATTTTATCACCAAGACCAAACACCAATTTTATATCTAATTCATTACAAATATCACTTTCTAATATAGTAGTTGCTATCTGGTCTCCACCATTGGTAAATATGTAATTATCGGCTTCCAAATTAGTATATACACATCGTAAAGTTTTAGAAACATCTCTAGCAGTATCAACTGATATAAATACATAATCCACACACCGTAACGCTTCGATTATAAGTTTTCTCTCATCTTCTGATTGAAATTTAACCGAACCTTTAAGTTCAACTTGCAAGTCATTATTAACAATTACTGCGAGTTTATCTCCTAATTTCTTACTACGTTCTAAATATTCTACATGTCCTTTGTGTAAAGGATTAAAATATCCACTTGCAATTACTAAAGTTTTAATCTTCGCCATATAGTGAGAATCGTTTAATTTCTTTTTCTACTTCAGCTTGCTTAACTATTTCTACGGTTCCTTTTCTTGCTTCAATATAGAAATTAGTATCTCCATCCTGTTGATACCACCCCTCCAACGCATCGGTTAGAGATGGATAAATAGTTTTTTTGGAACCATCCGCAAATACCCATCTATCTCCTGGTGGTACTCTTTTAAGAACCAATATTCTTTCTTCTTTAATTTCCTTTTCCATTTTTTATTAAATTTAAAACATCTTCTTTTTTATCATAACTATTCAATAACTTTTTAAATAGTTTAGTATTATTCTTTAATTTTTCACCATATTTCCCCATAAGATAACTATGAACTAAATTATTATCATTTAATTTATCTTTTAATGTTTTTAAGAAAATAGACGTATCAATTACTGATTGTTCTATGGCTGAATATGATAGAAGAGCATTGTTTCCATAACTTACCACATTTGGTATTTCTATTTCTTCATTATAAAATTCACAATTCAAAAACCAAAATCCCATATCAGTCAAATGTTTGAATAATTTGGTTGGTCCGTACCATATAAAGAAAATTTCTTCTTCTGAAAAACATATAGCTTTTAGTGTTTTTTCAGTAACATACTGCCTACCATACATTTTAGTTCCTAGTTGTTCTAGGTTTCCGTTTGAATGTAATGTTTCAAAAATTATATTACAAACACTAGTTGTAAAATCTACATAGGATGTTATGTGATTATTCCCCCAATGGCCAAACAAAGTATATGGTTGTAATAATAATTTTAAATTGTAATCATTTGATTTATAAGATACCAAATCAGATTGTACTATATTTTGAATTTGTAAATATAAATAATCTCGATGATTTTTGTTTGAATTAACACCATTATTTGGTATATGATATACACCCAATAAATTTTGTTTTTTATCAAATTTGTAATAATTTAAAAAATTATAACCTAAATGATAATAAAAAAATATTAAATTAAGTATTGGTTCGTAATAAAAATTAGGATGCTCAAATGAAATAGATGCCGAAGATAAACATATATTTCCGGCATCTAAATATTCAAGCAACTCATCATTTGTGATATGATAATTTTCTACAGTTTGTGTTTGTATCAATCTATCAAATCCTCTAAAATTTTTCCATTCGTGAAATGTATGAAATAATCGTATCTTATAATCGCATCTATCTATAATTTCATATTTTGTTGAAAATATGTACTCATCATTTTTATAAAAAAATGAAAAAGTATCCAAATGATTTTCTAAATTGAATTTATCATCGGAAAATGTATATAGTAATGCTACACAATCTTCATAACTTCCGTAATGGAATCCTATTTTCATTAGAATACTTCTAAAATTCTAGTTTCAGATACCTTTACTACTTCGTATTCTAAATTAACTCCTTCCGATACGAATTTTTGAACCAATTTAGCTTCAGCTTCCGTTACCGAAAGAGCATCTACTAAATAGTTTTCTTTGTTCTTTTTGATTTTACCTTTTGCGTCTTCTACTTCTACTGCTACTAGTACTGAATAAAACTTTGCCATGATTGTTTGTTTTTTATTTGTTGTTTAATTTATTTTTTACATTCCGAAACCACCTTGTGGTAGTTGGGGTTTTTCATCCTCTTTACTACTTGCTACTACACACTCTGTAGTTAATAATAATGATGCAATTGATGCTGCATTTTGTAATGCTAAACGAGTAACTTTAGTTGGGTCAATAATACCTGCTACAACTAAATCTTCAAACTTTTCAGTTCTTGCATTGTAACCCATATTATCTCTACCACCTTTCACTTCGTTGATTACAACTTCTGCTGAACCACCACCATTTTGAACAATAGTTCTTAAAGGTGCTTCAATTGCCTTTCTAATGATTAGAACACCCGTATGGTAATCATCCGATTTTTCAACTTTTACATTATCCAATGCAGTTTGTGCTCTAATAAACGCAGTTCCACCACCTGGAATAATACCCTCTGCTACTGCTGCTCTGGTTGCGTGTAGTGCATCATCTACTCTATCCTTCTTCTCCTTCATTTCTACTTCCGTAGTTGCTCCGATGTAAAGGATTGCCACACCACCTGCCAATTTAGATAATCTTTCTTGTAACTTCTCCTTATCGTAATCCGATGTAGATTTATCAATTTGGTTTTTAATTAACTCAATTCTTGCTTTAATATCTTCAGATTTACCAGCTCCATTAATGATTGTAGTTGTATCCTTATCAATTGTAATCTTTTCAGCTCTACCCAATTGATTCAATGTTGCTTTTTCCAAACTCAATCCAACTTCATCCGTAATTACCGTACCACCTGTGATTGTTGCAATATCTTGTAGAATTTCTTTTCTTCTATCACCAAATCCAGGTGCTTTAACTGCTGCAACTTTAAGAGTTCCTCTCATCTTATTAACAATAAGAGTTGCCAATGCTTCACCATCTAAATCTTCGGATATAATCAATAGAGGTTTTCCTGTCTGTGCAGTTGCTTCCAATAGTGGTAGAATCTCTTTCATTGCGGAAATACGTTTATCGTAAATCAACACATACGGTGATTCTAATTCCGCTTCCATTGATTCCTGATTGGTTACAAAATAAGGTGATAGATATCCTTTATCAAACTGCATACCCTCTACGGTCTTAACTGATGTTTCAGTACCTTTTGCTTCCTCTACGGTAATGATACCATCCTTACCAACTTTCTCCATTGCTTCAGCAATCATTGCTCCAATAGATGAATCGTTATTAGCAGAAATAGTAGCAATTTGCTCAATCTCTTTTGATGTTTTAATTGGTTTTGCAATTTTTTCTAACTCACCTACAACGATACGAACTGCATCATCAATACCTCTCTTTAAATCCATTGGGTTTGCTCCCGCTGCTACATTCTTCACTCCTAATGAGAAAATCTCTTGTGCAAGGACTGTCGCAGTTGTAGTACCATCTCCTGCCTGGTCAGCAGTTTTAGATGCAACTTCCTTAACTAATTGTGCTCCTAAGTTTTCAATTGGGTCTTCCAACTCAATTTCTTTTGCAACTGATACACCATCTTTTGTAACGTGAGGTACACCAAATTGTTTTTGTAGAATTACATTTCTACCTTTTGGACCTAGCGTAACCTTAACGGCATTTGCTAATTTGTCCACACCTTCTTTTAATCCACTTCTTACTTCAGTGTCAAACTTAATAATTTTTGCCATATATAACTTGTTTTTAATTTTGTTTCAACGAATATAATAGAAATATTTTAATTTTCCAAGCTATCTCCCTCTTCTTATTCTAATTTCTAATTCTTTTAAATAAGATGCTTTCCATTTGTGCTCAACCGATATAGGTCCATGAGCAAATTTACTTAAATCATATTTCCAAATAGAAACACATTCCTCATCTTCAAAAATATGCTCAAATTTTTTAGATTTTTCTAAACTCATTTATTGAAATATTCTGAATTTGTTTGTGTAATGTAATTTGCAAATGATTCATGCATTTTAAGTGACCAATGAAAATCATCTTTTACACCCTCTTCACCATTGGTTTTTTTCCATACATCGTCTAACTTTTCCCAAAACCCTAAATTAGAAGTTATTTCACTTTTACCAACCACATAATCTGAATTATATTCATCTGTCCAACTATAATATAATAATTTAAATGGTACATACGATTGTACTGATTTTAAAATACGATTCCAATTATCGACAAATGCGTTAGAAGTATTTATCATTTGAGATATGTTCGCAAAATTAGGTTCCTCATCAGGTGGGTTTGGTTGAAATATTTTTGGATTTAAATGATTCAATGGCCATTCTAATGTAAGTTGTTTTTTGTACATCTCTTCCTCTTCGATAGATGGTTTGTCGTTTGAAATGGATACATACGCCATATTGCCAATCATTGAGTTCATATTTATATCTGATATTTTATTGTCTAAATCATCCGCCCATTCTACATCTATATATGGGGTTTCTAATGGTAATCTAAATCTACTCAATGTTGGTAAAAATAAAATAACAATATCATTTGGTTGTATTTTATGTAATTTGTGTAAAAATATGTCAAATATAGTTTGAATATCTCTACTTCCTTGTGATGATACATAATAATGCTCACCAATAAATTGCTCACAAATTTTAAAAGTCCAAGTTTTTGGATGTGTTCCCGTAAAACTATCTCCTATAATCCAAAGTTTTCTATTTTCCATTCCGTAAATGTAGTGATAAAAATTAAATTTGCCAAGTCCTCATACCAAATTTATTCCAAGTAAATGGTTGATTATATCCCATTTTTAATTCATCCAATGCTTTTATAACATCGTATTTGGTATTATTCGGACAATAAAAGAACATAAATCCACCACCACCTGCTCCACTTATTTTACCACCCGTTGCTCCAGCTTTTAATGCAGTTTTATATAATAATTCTATTTCGGGAGTACTAATACCCTTTGCTAATAATTTTTTTTGTTGAAATCCATAATCTAATATTTCACCCAATTCATCTATATTTCCCCTTATTAAACAATTTTTAATAAGTTTAGCCTGCTCTACTAACGCATGTAGTGAAAGTAAAGACGTTGTATTGTTGTCCGCCATTTTCTTAACTTGCTCTTCCAATACATCCGAACTGTTACGCGTAAAATTAGTAAAATATAAAACAATGTTATTTTCGATTTCATCCTGTACTTTATCTCTAATTCTAATTGGGTTTACGATTACATCGTTTCCTCTAAATTCCATATAATTGAATCCACCAAACGCAGCTGCGTATTGGTCTTGTTTTCCACCGTTTTCTTTTAATTCAATTCTTTCAATTTGAATTGCCATTTCGGCTATATCGTACTCACCTAATGGCAAATTGAATAGTTCCATAAAAACTCCAATAATAGAGACTATAAGAGTTGATGATGTACCTAGTCCACTTCCAGTTGGAACATCCTGATTGGAAATTATATCGTACCCAAATGGTTCTATACTGAATCGTTTGCAAATGTGATTATGCGTTGCTTTAAACAACTTCAATCCATACGAACAATCTAACTCATTACTGAATTCATGCTCCTCGTATTCCTCCTTATTTACCCATTTAAACGTAACTCTGGTATCATCTCTTAATTGTAAAGATGTATGTGTAAATAAACGAATTGTAGTGTTGATTACTGCTCCAATATGTGTTTTGGTATATTCTGGCATATCAGTGCCACCTCCACCAAATGATATTCTAAATGGAACTTTACTTCTATATATTCTCTTCATCAGGCATACCATTTTCTGCATACCAATTTTTTACATTACGTTCTCCTATTAATAAGAAGAAACAATTGTAACAAAGTGGTCTAATATTATCCAATACTCTATTGTTTAGATTACCATCTAAAAAATCAATTAATAATGGCATTTTTCCATCCGTAATTCTTTCTTCACTGAATCCACAACTAGAACATACCTTTGGAACATACCCACTATCAAATAATTTGTTTTTGAATTTATGCAGGGGATATTTTATATGTTTACCTGCAATTAAATCATCTATGTGATATTTTTTGTTTCGAATAGTTTTAGTCCGTTCTATCCCAACACCAAAAGGATTTTTTAAATCTTCAAATATACCATATAATTTAGCATATTTTTTATAGGTGTTGTATGATATACCCAGTGTTCTTGCTGCTTCAAACGCAGATTTCGATTGAGCCTGTGCTGCTTTTATTTGGGATTCTAAAATTGGTTTTGCACCTAATCCTCTTTTTGTGATTCTAATTTCAAGATTCGGGAAGAATCCTTCTATTTCATTTTCCATACTAATAACAATTAACTACATATATAAGTATATCAAAAGTTATTTTTCAGAATCATACAATATGTTTTATTAGATTTTTAAAAGTATCATCCACTGAATACGATGTATCTAAATTTATAAAAAATTCAATTGGTTTTTCGTAATCTAATGCAAAAAAATCCTCTCTACCTCTAATTTTTTTTGTGTGACAATAAATTTCTTGTACTTTACATTCAGATTTAAGTTGCTCTCTCATTTCTCTATATGGAGAAACTAAACTAATCACAACATCATTCCCACAACTATCTAAATATTTAGCAATATCAAATGCCTTTTGGATATTTTTTTCTCTACCTTCTTTTGAATAATCTTTATTTGGAAAAATTTCTCTTAACTGGTCACCATCAATGTGGAATACGGATTTACGCCAATTCTTTTTATCGGTTTGTAACCATATTTGTAACTTTTTGCCAAGAGTAGTTTTTCCACTTCCTGGTTGGCCGGTAAATAGATAAATCATAACTTATTAGATAATAACGATTTTAGTTTGTTTATATTTTCTTCTTTTGGTGGTGGAGGGGTTTCATGTTTAACATGTCTAACCTTTAATGATATATTTGGATATTTTTTAGAAAGGGATTGAACTGCTGATATGTTTTTATGTGAATCATCTATAAAAAATACATCCTTAACTCCACTTTTTATTTTATCTTCAATCCAATTAGCTTTCTTTTTTGGGTCTGCATCTGCTAATGCTACTACATATATATTATTTAACCCAATATCAGATAGATATTTTTTAATTGGTTGGTATGCACCCCTTGCGGTAAGTATTACTATTTCTGAACCACCTACTCTTACGATGTTTTTAAGTAATCTTGTAACACCTTTTATTTCTTGTGGTTGGTTTACTTTATCAAAATCGGAAAAATCAAATTTATCACCTTTTTTTGGTTCGTATACCGCATATTCTCCAGGTGTTAATTTTGATTTTTTTCCAGTTTTATGTGTAATGTAAATGTGAGAATTTGTTTGAACTAATGTATCATCAAAATCAAATACTCTTAATTTATCAGATTTAGCTTCACTTAATGAATTGAATGCAAATGCGTTTAAGTTGGAGTATACTTTTCCAAACTCAACCTTCATTCCATTCCACATTCCTGATGTAAAGTTATTAACCATTTAGTATTTGCTTCTTTGCCTTTGGTATTGATTTTTCTAACTTATCGTTCTCTTTTGTAAGGAATTCAACTTTAACACCCAATGCTGCCACTTCTCGTGTAAGTTCTAACACCATATTACGAAGGTCATCTTTCTCTTTTGATGCGGATTCTAATAATGCTTCTAATTTAGAGATACGGTCTTTACAATCGTGCTTTATAAAGTCATCATCTTTTTCCTTTTTTTGGGCTCGTTTTTCATAATAACGAAATGCCGATGCTCCTCCCATTACGGTTATTGCGGTGATTATTACTGAATAAAGGTTTTCCATTAATGTTATTTTTTAGGGGGTTCAATTGTACCGTCATTACCATCCATCGCATCGTGAACCGAATTCAATTGGTCTACTGCTAATGTGATTTGAGAATACATCCAAGAATCTAATTGCTGTCCTTCTGACATTCTTTGTAAAATCATATTTGCATAATCGGCAATTCTTTCAAGCTGACCCATTGTCATCTCTGTTAATCCTTTGATTGTTTCTTCTGGTGAAGAATTATCATCACCTTCTTGCATTTTGTGTTTAAGTAATTCGGTCATTTTGTTGAATACTTGCTCACCACCATCTTCTCCTAAACGATACGCTCCACCTAATTTCTCATATACTTTAATTTTATGAGACATTGGCATATTTTTTTCGTTTACAGCTTTCCAAGCTTTAGGATTAGTTACTTGAAATTTCATATTAAATTTGTTTGTATATACTGGTATAAATATTAATTTTTAATTAATTAACCTTTTTAACAGATACAAAAGTCAAAAAAGCATATCTACCATATCCATCAACTACTTCCTTAACCTCATGATGTGCGTTGTGTTTTGTAAAATCTAAAACAGCTACATTTCCAAATAGTGGTGCAATTGTATCACCATCATTAAATACTAAATTACCACCCCATTCTGGTTTATAATCAGAATCATTTAAATAGATTAATACAACACATATTCTTCTGTCAACATATCCATCTTGGTGTTTTTTTAAAAAACAACCAGGCCCATAATATGTTACAGAAGAATTATTTTCCAATTCACCATCTATATCATATAATTCTTTTACTATTTTATCTGTTAATTTTTTAAAATCAGTATGTACATCATTATTATGAAAAAAATACCATTTTTGAGAAGCAGATAAAGATGAATTCATTTTAGATGAAACTTCATCCATAGCCTCTTTAGCTTTTTCCCAATTTGTATAATCACGACTTATCTGAATTCTTCCATTATCAAATTCGGATTTAAATTCATCTTTAGCAACACCATCTATACGAATTGCTCTAATTTGATTTTTTAAATTTTTTGATTCATTACAAATATATTTTGAATAATGTTCCAAATCTTCCGAAAACATATCGTAATCATTCATATTAAAATATGTATATCCTTGTTCTTTTAGTTGTTGTTTAACCAATTCCATTTTAACTTATTTTATTTAATTCTTCTTGAAATACCGAGTATGATTGTTTTTTAAATTCTTCTTTTCTATCAATTCGTTTTACTATAGAATCATAATGATTTCTATTTCTATAAATATAGTTTTCACAAACAATAAAGTTTTTTAATTTGAATTGGTGTATGTTTGCACCCGTTTGATTCAATTTTTCAATACCCCACATTAAAAATGTATCATCAGGACCATACGCTCCCATCGATTCTGGTAAAGGTATCCTATCTAATAGTGGTTTTGATAAAAGTGTAAACCACCCAGCTCCAAATTTTGTTTGTGGTTGACCTGGTACATTATTAAAAACTGTTTCCAATGCAACATCACCCACTTCACCACAATCTACAAACGGATTATTTGTTTTACAGTAGTCTAATGGTTTATCTAAATAATTAGAATTCACCAAACAATCCCAAGTAGTGTCCCAATACTTAACAATTTCTGGTGTAATAAAATATTTATCAACATTATCAATTACATCAATTGCATTTTCCATATAAAATAATATTCGTTCATCAAAACAAATATCAGTATCCAACCAAATAAAATGAGTTGCATCTTTACATTCTAAATGTGCATATCGTTTCGTTTGAAGTGCACCTATGATTTCATCTCTAATCTGATATGTAGATTTACCAGCCCAATCAGTTAATGATTTTAATGAATTGAATCTATCTATAAAAAATTGTTTATCTACTTTAGAATTTTCCCAATCAAATAGATAATCTGAAACTGAAAATGAAATATAAAATTCATAATTATCACCACTTATATGTTTGGATGCCTTATTCAAATCAATTAATACTCTTTCCAAATCATCCAACTCGTGCGGCATTACGAACGATGTAATAACTATTTTTTTCATTTATATTTGTTTTCTATTAACTTTTTAAGTTCTTCATTTCTATCATACTGATGAACCAAAGTATATAATTCTCCTTTTAAATTTTTCACATTACTTCCATCAATAGTTGGTAATTTTTCAGTATATGGTAGTATATCTCCCTTTTTTAACTTTAAATGCAACTGTGCAGCAAATCCTTCTTGTTGTTTTACAAATTGAACTTTATCTTTAAATTGATGTAAACGAATCAAAATATTATATGCAGCCTGGTCTGCTAATTGTTCCCTATTTGATGTGGTTAAACTCCATCTATAAATGTCAATAAATAAATCTCTAATCGCATCTTTCTTACCAACGATAGTTCCTGCACAACATATTTCTTCATTTTGTAACCAATCCCATTCCATAGGAAATGATGTACCTGCATTTAATCTTGCCCATTCTTCATCTCCAAATTTCAATGATTCTGAAAAGGCAAGAATATCGTTATTCATATTCTTATTTAACCATTCGGTTGGGTCTTTTTGGAATACAATATCCTTTACATCTACCCATATAATTACATCCGTTTCATATTGATGTAAAACCTGATACATATCTCTAAATCTTTGTAGTATGATATGTTGTTGTGGTTCTGATTGTATTAATTTCCAACCTTTAACATTAAGGTATTCAATTGTATCTTGAGTAATTTCATAAACCAACATCAATTTATCTCCATTAAATCCACTACGTTCAATTGATTCAACAAATGGTTTAATTTGCTCAATCCCATATTTTGTTATACATCCTACTATTGTATATTTCATATTATCTTATTTTTTAGTTATGATAATTTATAATGTTATTGGATTATCTGTTATCTCGCCATCTAAAAATTTACGATATTCTCCCCAATATGATGGGTAGTGAGTTTTTATATTGTGTAAAATTGGCTTATCCGTTTCATCTACTGGTTTCCCATCTGCTAAATCTGTAAAAACTGAATATTTATATCCATTGTTGGAATATAATATTAATAATAATCTATCTGCTGCCCAATATAATGGACTTGGGGTCATTATATTTAACAATTCTTCATCAGAATATTTTTTAAAAATATTTTGTATCGTTTCTGTTAAATGTACACTACCACCGGATGCAACATGGCCTGGGTTTATTCCAGCGTTTGTATCTGGGAAATTTACTACCTTATCTCTAACAAAAACATCATCTTCTAAATACATAATCCATTTAGCATTTGACATTTCTGCTGTTTTTTGGAATCTTCTACAAAACTCTAATAATCTTTTTTTGCTTTCTTCTGGGTTTTGTCTACTGCACCAAGTGAATTTATTAGTAGAAATTATTGATGTTGCGTTATATTTGTTGGTAGTATTGACTATTTCATCTTTTAAAATATAATCATCATCGACCCATACAAATATCTTTGAAATATCTTTTGGATATACATTTCTAACATTTTGCAATACAAATTCAGTTCCTTCAATGAAAAGTGGATTGAAATAAAAATCTAATGTGTTTTCCATTATTTTATTTTTTTAGTTGGTGTTCTAATATATGTTCCAGATTCTTCTATATTTTTAATTACACCCGCGTTTAATCCAATTATAACATCACTACATACTTTTGTTTTTTGTCTAATAGATGAATGTGTTCCAAAATAAACTCTATCTCCTATAACACAATTTCCCGATATTTGTACACCCGGTGCAGTAGTAAAGAAATCTCCTATTACATTATCATGTCCTATTGTTGTTAATAAATTTAAGTGGCAATGTTTTCCAATTTTGCAATTAGTTGTAACAATTACTCCAGCACAAACAATACTACCTTCACCAATTTCAACATCATTTCCCATTATCATTGCAGATGAATGGATAAATGTAAAATATTTTGTTTCTATTGGTAATCTACTAACAATTTCTGCTCTAGCTGCAGAATCACCAATTGCAATTAAAACTTCATATTCGTTTGGTATAAATTCTGATAATGGTTTTATATTTTTATCATTTGGTTGATAGTATATATCATCCACAAAACATATCATATCAAAATCATTCATGTGTGCCTTTACTTCGTTAGCGAATCCCCCTGCCCCAATTAATGCTCTTTTCATTATTTTGTATATATTTCAAATTTACTTAAATCTGGGTATGGTAATTCCAAATCTTCATTATGTTTTTTAGAACCATCTGTATTATAGAATTGATTCATTAACAACATTCCTCTTGCGGCCAATTCAGGCATCATATAAAAGTTCCATCCTAACATATCTAAATTATCATCATGATAAGAACATTCTCGTCTACCACTATATCTTGCTCTTTTAAACCAAAGATATGCATCAAAATCATCCGTTAAAATAGCACCACCTTTACTTAATTTAAAATGTTTGTAAGGACCTGTAAATGAAACACACACATGAGTTCCTTTTTTGTACATATCTGCTGTAAATGATAATGCACTATCCCATACATTACTTCCTTTTAAATTATATGCACCTTTAATTGTCTTACCCTTAACAGTTTCAAACTCTACTTTCAATCCTGCATGAATAATTTCACATGGTACTGATGGGTAGGTTCTGCATGGTATTTTAACCGAATTGGTTGGGATACTATTTTTAATATGTTTTTCGTAGTATAGTGCTAAAAATAGAGCGTTACTCATATTATCTACCGTTACTACATAAGGTGCACCTGTATATTTACCTAATGCACTTTCAAAATCTTCCGTTATTTTGTATATTCCGTTTGCCATATTATTTTATTTTCCGTATTTTTGCCAATCATTGTGCATGAATAATCCTTCATTATGTCCAACCTTAAATGTAGATTCGGCCCACCATTTAGCTATATTACCTTCTAATGCAATTCCATCACCGGCAAATTGTTTAACTGTGTCTAAATAAAATTGTTTTTTATAAAGACAGGGGTTGTTTGTCCAATTACCATAACGAGATGTAGTCCAAAACATATCCTCTGATTTTTTTATATAATCACTAAATTCAATATCGGGCTCACACCAATGAACTGAATCCAAAAGATGCGGTGATGTACATTGTGAGTTATCATCATAATATGTTAATTCTTGTCCTTGATATCTAAATGAAAAATGTGGATTTCCTGGATTCTTTCTATGTCTTAATCTAACTACATCCATACCCGTTTCAATTGCTTGATAACTTTTCTTTAATGTATTGTATGTAGTTTCCGTATCTTCGATTAAATTCCAATCATGCTCCAATACTAAAACATAATCGGATTGTGCATTTTCCGTTAATTTAATAAATGCCTTCCCTATTCCGATATTCTTTTGTAATCCTATAAAATCTAAACCAAAGTGTGTTGCAATTTGAATGTCTTGTTGATTAACTTCCTGAAATAGAATGGTAACATCATTTACCATATCAAATAAACCATTATTATGATAGGTTGTTAATGTATCTACTAATACTTGCCCACTATGCCAAGAAAGTATCCCTATACTAATTGGTAGTTTTTCCATTTCGTAAATAATTTATAAAATATTCGTAATCTTTTTTCTTAACTTCATCCCACTCTTTCTCATCTGAAGTTGTACTCATTTCAGTCTCAACTTTGAAATTTCTTAAAATTCCTTTTGGTGCTGGGTTTACATCTTTGATAAAATTATCACCGTACCATATTTTAATATTTTCTGGAATATCAATCCAATATTTTTTATGTAACATAATGAAACATCCCCATCCCCAATCGTTTATACCAGGATGCCATACATCTATACATGGTCCAATTTCTTGATTAATAGATTCCTTATAGTTACCTTCACCCATTCCAATAATACCAAATTCAGAAAGAATATCTTCAGTTATTAATTCAAAAATATTTGGGTCAAAATTAATATCATCGTTTAATATTGCTATATTATTGTTTTTGGAGAGTTTAACTCCTAAATTCCAAGCAGGATTAACATATATGTTTTCTTCAACTTGTACTAATCTAACTTTATCCAACGCTTCGAAGTTTTCAAAGAATTTTCCGGCATTGTCTATTAATATGATTTCATCTACAAATTCGCATTTTATCAAATCAAATAATAATTTTCCAATTCTATTTGATTTCCAAAGTGTTGGTATAATTACAGAGTATTTACCCATTGTATAAATTGTTCTGATGAAATAATATTTAACATTTTATTTTTGTGGAGATTATAAT
>Ga0207942_1000222_pt1 | contig 15829 bp, 28 predicted proteins | sample LakMenEpi12Oct12_FD_150687 | JGI IMG/M metagenome (GOLD analysis project Ga0207942, IMG submission 150687) | Freshwater microbial communities from Lake Mendota, WI - 12OCT2012 deep hole epilimnion (SPAdes) | ecosystem: Environmental > Aquatic > Freshwater > Lake > Epilimnion/Euphotic zone ... | reverse complement strand
GAAACCAAGGCAATCAAGGACCTCAAGGTAATCAAGGACCTACCGGAATACAAGGTACAGCAGGAACAAACGGAAACCAAGGTAATCAAGGACCTACCGGAATACAAGGTACAGTTGGCACACAAGGTTTTCAAGGCAGACAAGGACCACAGGGTAATCAAGGCCCAACAGGAGTACAAGGTACAATAGGCTCTGCTGGTCCATCAGGCCCTCCCGGTCCTCCTGGCCCTCCCGGACCATCAGGAGGTACAGGTCCGCAAGGAGCAGTAGGACCAAATGGTAGAATTTCACCGAGTGGTATTACACAGGGATCTTATGGATCTATTTCTATATCTGGAACTACAAATACTTATGCCGGTATTAACTTTAGTGACCCTTACATAACATTAATGGTAAATGTAGGAGCAACTGGATTTTATGTTAATAATAATTCATGGAGAGCATATTGGGATGCAAATGCTACCTTACAAAATTATGGCGACGTAATTGCTTATGCTTCTGACAAAAGATTAAAAAATAATATAAAAAATATTCCAAATGCTTTAAGTAAAGTATTAAGTATAAATGGTGTAAATTATAATTGGGATTTAGTTGAATGTAATAAATGGGGTTTTAATCCAAATGAATCAGATGTTGGGGTTATAGCTCAAGAAGTACAAGAAGTATTACCCGAAGCAGTAAAATATGCTCCATTTGATAGAGACCCAATAAAAGGAACAGATAGTATATCGGGTAAAGATTATTTAACAGTACAATACGATAAACTAATCCCCTTATTAATAGAAGCGATAAAAGAACAACAACAACAGATTAATGAGTTAAGTAGTGAAATAAAAATACTAAAAGAAAAATAACATGCCTTTACCAAGTAGCGGACAAATATCATTTTCACAATTAGCAGCTGAATTAGGAAACGCATGTTCAAATGTAAGTCTTAGAAGTTATTCCGCTTGTGCAAATTTAACATCTCCTGATGGTATTACTGAGTTGTATGGTAAATCTTGTATAGCAACCTTTGGAGCAGGTGTTTGGTCAGCAGGGGGTGCGTTAATAACAACAAGAAGGCTTTTAGCAGGAGCAGGAACGCAGAATGAAGGACTTGTAGCAGGAGGGTATGGAAATGCATATCTAGCCTGCACCGAAGAATATAATGGCACATCTTGGTCAGCGGGAGGCGCATTAGCAACGGCAAGATATGGCTTAGGAGGTGCAGGTACACAGAATGCTGGATTAATGTTTGGTGGAAATCCTAACCCTGGAAATTCATCTTCTACAGAAGAGTATAATGGCACATCTTGGTCAGCAGGTGGTGCATTGATAACAGCAAGAAGGCTTTTAGCAGGAGCAGGAACGCAGAATGAAGGACTAGCTATGTCAGGATACCAAAATGGAGCGGTAAGTTGTACAGAAGAATATAATGGAACAAGTTGGTCAGCAGGTGGCTCATTATCAATAGGTAGATATCAATTAGGAGGTAATGGAACACAAAATGCAGGACTTGTTTTTGGTGGAATTCCTGCCTATGCTTCAAATTGCACAGAAGAATATAATGGTACATCTTGGTCAGGAGGTGGAACTCTAATTCAAGCAAGACGAGACCCTGCGGGAGCAGGAACACAAAATGCAGGACTTTCATCAGGAGGTTATTGTAATGGCATAAGTCTATCTTGCACAGAAGAATACAATGGTACAAGTTGGTCAGCAGGTGGTGCATTATCAATAGCAAGACGTCATTTAGCAGGAGCAGGTACTCAGAATGCAGGTCTTGCAGCAGGAGGGTTTACAAATTCAAATGTTGCAGTGTCTTGCACCGAAGAATACAATAAATCAGTAATATCTAAATGTTTAGGATAAAAAAAATAAAACAAAATAAAATGCCTTCAAAAACAGAAAAACAACAAAAATTCTTTCAAATAGTAAAAGCCTATAAAGATAAGAAAATGTCAGCAGCAGAAGTAGGAAAGAATGTAGAAGATGCGGCTAAAGGTATGTCAGATAAAGAAGTGGACAAATATTCAAAATTGACAAAAGAAGATATTGACGAACTAAGAGAATTATTAAACATGAAAAAAGAAAATGTAATGCCCAATGTAAAACCTAACGATGCAGAAAATGCAGAAGAAGGTAAGATGGCAAAAAATCAAGCTAAAGATATTATGAAATATGCTTTAGAAATTCACAAGATGATAAATGAAAGAGATGATTTACCAGAATGGGTTGAATCTAAAATAACAAAAGCTCACGATTACATGACAACCCTATGTCAATACATGTCAAATGAATTAGAAAAGGATTCTAATGCATTTAAAAAGACAGATGAGGCATATTACAGTAGAAAGCCTAAGAGTGGAAAAGTTGGAGGCATTGGTAGATTAGTAGGAGCTGCCATGTCGATAGGAAAGAAATAAGATGTTTTATATATTTTTTTGGATTTAAACAATGTGATAAAATGCAAGACATGGATTTAATAAAAAGAATTCAAGAGTTTTTTGGATTTAATAAAACTGGGCAATATGATCCGTTAACAGAAGCTGCGGTAAAGAATGTTCAAAGAAGTAATGAAGTTTATCCCGACGGAAAATTAGATGATTATACAGTCAATCTTATTTTCGAAGGAGAGCTAACTACTGATTTTTTAAGTAGAGTAGAGGTGTCTGGAGATTTAGTTATTGACCGGAGACACATGCCTGATAAAGAATACATAAAAACAGAAACAAAAAAAGAGTATATATTCTTACATCACACAGCAGGATGGGATAATCCGTATAATGTTATCCATGGGTGGGCTACTGATACTCGAGGCAGAATAGGAACCCAATATGTTATCGGAGGTCAGAATGTTACAAATGTTTCACATAAGTACGACGGAGTAATTGTAGAGGCCTTCCCAAAAGAATATTACGCATATCATTTAGGAATCGGAGCTACTTATATGCACTCTAGGTCTGTAGGCATAGAACTTTGCAACTTCGGATATTTAACAAAGGAAGGTACTAAATTCTACACCTACACAAAAAGAGAAGTTCACCCTAGCCAAGTAGTAACGCTAAAAAAAGACTTTAGAGGATTTAGACATTTTCATAGGTATTCTGACAATCAAATATCTGCATTGAAAAAATTGCTTATAAAAATATCTAATGATCACTCTATCGACTTAAAAGGAGGACTATACACTTATTTTAATTCACAAGACCCATTCGTAGCTTTAGACTATAAAGATGATGTGAAAAAAGGTCTTGTAAAAGGTGTATTCTCTCATACAAACGTTATCATGTCCGGTAAATGGGATATTTTTCCACAGGATGAAATGGTTGATATGATAAGAAGCATTTAATTAACTGGGTCATACGTTTCTGATTTTTTTGGATTTCTTATTTTTTTACTTGGTGGTAGGTAGAAATTATCTTCTTTACCATCTACTTCTTTTGATAGGTCGTAAATATTTCCCATGACTTCAAAAGGACATATCAAGTGAGTTAAATCTTCATTCGAGAAATTATGTCCTATGATTTTTTGTATCTCCTTAAGTTTATCTTTTGTTATGTTACTAATAATGTTTAATCTTTTGATTTCTTGGTATCTATATAATGGATAGTCCCCGCAGAAAAATTGAAGAGTAACCGGATTCCACCTTACTCTCTCGAGCTTCATATATAGCTTGTAATCAACTCCAAGGTATCTACTAAGTATGTTATCATTTTCATAGATTCGATTCCCTAGGGAGTCTCTAAACCCCGTCCACGCATCACAGGACTCAAGAGAAAATCCTCGTGGAGTTCCAGCATAGACATATCCTAAATCCTTATTATCGGTATCGAATATGTTTTCAAATACTTCAATGATTTCACCTTTCTTTAATTCCGCAAAACTTTTTTCCGCTCTAAATCTCAGTCTAAAAATAGTTTCCATAGTATGTTCATGTTTTAAAATAAATAATAAGTGCGAATATAGTAAAAACAATTGACTTACGCAACTATTTTATGATTTTTACGTTAAATAATTGTTTATAGACCTGTATATCATGATTATATCCCATAAATATAAATGTATCTTCATAAGAATCCCCAAGACTGGTTCAACTAGCGTAGAGACCTATTTGAAGGAAGTTGACCCGGATTGTATTTCATCAGATGACAAACCTCCGTATGGACACGAAACATGTTCACAGTTGATAGAAAAACATGGTCATACAATATGGAACTCTTATTATAAATTTACCTTCATACGCGAACCTTATCAATGGTACAAATCATATTACTCAGATCTCTTAAATTATTCTTGGGATGAAGGTAGTGAATTAGCTAAAAAAAGTTTAGATTTATTTTTGACAGATTATAACACCTTACCGGAACCTGTCAATGGAACATTACATGAGAAGCACATCATGATAATCCAATTACTAAATGATTTTTGGTTCTATCCTTCTATATACGATAAAATAATGGATAATCATGTCACTCAAGTATCATGGATAGATAAGCCTATTAATTTTATAGGACGTACAGAGTTTTTAGATGAGGACTTTAGAGATATATGCAACAAATTAAATATTCCATTTACCGAACTAAAGAGATTGAACACATCTGATTCTCATAAATTAAATCATAGTGAAGGATCAAAAAGATTAATTAAATGTTTAGCAGAGAAGGACTTAGAATTATATTACAACATAAAACCGATAACAAATAATCGTTATTAATGTGTAATTATATAAAAAAGTAAATTTATAGCAAAATAACACTATTTATAATAAAACGCTTTAATTATGGGCAGACCTAGAAAAACAGAAATAGATTCGAAAAAAGAAATAAAGACGAATCAAGAAGTTAAAAAGCAAAAGAAAGCACCCCCTGTAAATAAGACAAGAGAGGATGCATCGGGTTTTAGAACTACATTCCCTCCGGAGCATGTGTATAAAATCAAGGTAACTACTTCTAAGGGAGAACAAGTAATAGTTACCGAAAATGTGTCACAGATAGTAGAGGCAATTAAAAAAGCAAAACAAGCAGAGAAATCTATATTACATAAATTAAAAGATGCTACACTAAGTTTTTTCAGAGGATTTAAAAAATAGTTTTACATGAGTGGTATTATCATTACCGATTATTTGAGAAGATATTTACGAAAAGATTTAGATAACTTTCATAAATACTTGCAGATTATAGCAGAGGAAGGAGCTAATTATAGTGACCGGTTAATTCGCCGCAGGGATAAATTACATCTAAATGCTATTAAAGGATTGTTTGCATTTGTCGTAGATTCTAAAACATTTAATGACATCTCTTCCGCAGATAGAATATATTTTCTAATTGATGCCATGTATTATTATTTCCCATTCGGAAGACATGAGAAGATGAAAAAAGATGAAGCATTTATTTATGATGTTTTTATCAAGGAATGTAGGAAAGAAGATGTATTGAGGAGACCGGAGTATGAAAAATGGCTAGTCAAAAAAAAGGGCGGGGATTACTGGAAATGGATGCATCAGATACTAGGAGCAGAGTGGGAAGAATCTAAAAATGAATCAATGAAAATGAAAAAAGCATATAAAGAAAGAGTAAAGAATAAAGATTTAAGAAACCAATCCATAAACCCAGAAACATGAATTATAATGATGAAGACTTTCTAAGAAGAATAGTAGGCGTAGGAACCTTAGGATACTCATTAGAAAAAATAATGAATGTATTAGATATCCCTACATCTGATATGAAATCATTTACAGATGAATTTTACAATAAGAACAGTGAAGTCTATAGAGCATACAAGAAAGGAATAGATAAAGCAGATTACGTCATAGACATGAAACTATTTGAAGAAGCTAAAAGTGGAAACATAAGAGCTTTAAAAAAATATGAAGAAAGAAAAGATAAAGAGATATATAGACAACGGAGAGCCCAAACATTAAAAGATGAAGAATAAGATTGAATATATAGATGTAAATAGATTATCAGAGAATCCAAGAAACAGTAAGATACATCCGGATGAACAGATAGCAAAATTAATGAAGAGCATCACAGAGTTCGGATTTAACATTCCTATCCTCATTGATAAGAAAAACATGATTATTGCTGGACATGCTCGATTCCTGGCAGCAAAAGCATTACATATAGATTCTATTCCATCTATCCGTATTGAAAATTTAACAGATGATCAAATAAGAGCTTATTCCATAGCAGATAATAAGCTAACTGAATTAGGAGAATGGGACTATACAAAGTTAAGTGATGAATTAGAGTATCTCAATTCTGTTGATATAGATGCAATGGCCATGGGATTTGATTATGAAGATTTTGAAATGCTAAATGAATCTTTCCAAAATGATGATGACATCTTATCTGCCACTAAATCAGAACCATCTTCTCCATCAAAAAATAAAAAAAGTATTGTCTTCTCTTACAATATAGAAGATTATACAAACATGATGAAGAAATTCAAGACAGTAATGAATGAGAACGACATAAAAGCTAATGCAGAAGTTATAAGATTATTGATTGAACACTATAATGAAAGACATGATGGGTAAATTAAATATAGAAATTGTTGACATTGATGATATAAAAGAATCTAATTATAACTCGAGAATACATAGCGAAGCTCAAGTAGAGAAGATTGCGAGTAGCATAGCAGAATTTGGATTCGTTAACCCGATTATAATAGACGAAGAAAATGAGATTATAGCAGGCCATGGTAGATTTATGGCGGCCAAGCATTTAAATCTTAATGAGGTACCTACCATAAAACTCACCCACCTTACAGACGATAAAAAGAGAGCATTCATTATAGCAGACAATAAGATAGCTCTTTCCGGAGAATGGGATTACGATATGCTGAAAGAAGAGTTCGATATTATACTAAAGAGTGAAATGGATATCGATTTACTAGGCTTTAACAGAAAGTTTATAGACTCCATGTTTAAAGAGAAAGATGCTGACGTTAAGGTCGTACATAAGTTGAAGACGTTAAAAATAAACTTTGACGCAGATGATTATGACACTACGCTAGATTCAATGAGAGATATTATGGATAAAGAAGGATGCGTAGACCATGAAGAAGTACTGGTTAGGTTATTAGATTTTTACCTAAGAAGTTAATTTTTACAACAAAGTACAATATTTATATAAAAAGCTATGATAAACGAATATATTGGATTTTTACTGCACTCAAGCACTCAAACAAGAGTATATCATTTACAAACTTCTTCTTACGCCAAACATAAAGCACTCAATAAGTACTACGACAAAATATTAGATTTAGTAGATACATTAGCAGAAGCTTATCAAGGTAAATATGGTATAATCAAAGATATTAAAGTACCTGGAAGTGTTGATAATATAAAAACAGATGAGGACATTGTAAAATACTTCGGCACTTTATCCAACTACGTAGATAACAAAGTAAAAGATTTACCTGAGGATACATATCTTAGAAACATTTGCGACGAAATTGCTACTCTAATATATCAAACGACTTACTTACTTAAGAATCTTGATTAAACAGGGATAGATAGTAGTGGCTTCCATTACCCTCACCTGTTTTACCATTTTCGTAAGCATTCTCAATCATTTCCTTTTCTTCTGGGAGTTGTTTGTATATAATAGATACTAATTCTAACATTACATCTAATCTACCTAAATGGAAAGAAGGATCATTCGAGACCTCTGACAAAGCACTGTACTGATTTTTCTTTGTTTCTGCCCAATATAAAATATTCTCTAAAGGTGTTTTCATAAAGATTAAATTGAAAAGGCCCGCTAAAAGCAGGCCTTAGTGTTATTTAAAAATATTGTTATTTGGGTCATTTATTCTTTCCGGGAAAAAAGAAAATCCACTCATATCAAAAGGAGCTGCTGTAATAAAGGCATCACAAAAACCTGCTTTTTTTAGTTTATCTAAATCTATGGCAGCTTTATTGTAAGAGTTATACATACGAGCATAATAGTAATAGTTCTGAATCCCTAACTTTATTTTAATTATTTCGGGACCCGATTTTACAGACCTATCGTATAATCCTACTCTAATCATATAAATAGGAACTTCATAAGTATCCATTTCTATACTACAAGGAGCAGGAGCTCTTTTTTTGTACTCGATGGTCACACATACAATACTGTCGATTGATTTTCTAACAGGATTATTAAAACTGAAATACTGAGAAAAACCTTTTACAGTAGAAAACAATAACATAAAAACAAATAATCTCTTCATTTTAATCATTTTTTAACATATACAAATAAGCATTATCAAAATAAGGAACCTCCTTTTTTATACACACATAGGAACCAGAGGCATATAAATTGACTACATCTTCTTTTGATTCCCAATTCTCATGACCCCACCTTTTTGCCAATCCGGTTAATTCTTCAAGACCTCCCCATTTAACTGTTTTAGGATAACCTTTCACGTCCTCTGCTTCAAATATAAACGTTTCTTCCGCCAAGTAAGAAGTAGAAGCAATAATAAATTTAGGTAAATCCCTTTTTAAATCTGGTGATTGTAACATAATAAATTTAAGTTTGTGAATTTATAACATTCTTTTACTTTTAGAGAAGTATCCATAAATAGACGAAGGTACTTTGAATCAAAGAATAGTAAATTATCTATATCGTCTGGATCCTCTGAATCTAAATACTTGAAATCAAAAATGACTTGTTCAACTTCTCCATGCTCGTCTAAATGGATTTCGCTATCATACCAACCCGTAGGAGGATATAGAAAGTAAACATTTTCTATTTTATCTGAAACGAGTCCAATTTTTGAAATTCCTTTCTTGTCAAACTCATTTTGTTGAATTATCTTAGCATCTTTTCCTGGATAGACTAAAGATTCTATTCTTATCTCTCCATCTATTTTATGCATGATTTCATCAAAAATTATGGTTTTATCATAATTCTCTTTTCCGTACAAATTTTTTCTGAAAATAGAAGCATACTCTTCACTTCCAATAACTCCCTCAATATAAAAAACACCTTTAGATCTCTTCATAACTTTCGTCTAATTCCATTTTAGTAATAAATAATGTTTTCAAATTCTTCTGCAAAGATAAGGAGTTTTTATCATAAATCCAACCTTTAGGAGAGAAATCTTTTTTTAATTTGCGTAAACTAGTGAATGAAGCTAAAATATCTCCTTTAATGTCTGTTACGATAAACACTTGTTCCTTTCTTTCTAGTAGCTCTAAAGATTTCTTAAAAGGATTACCCGGCATGTTTTTTACTTGCTCTAACATATCTGCAACTAAGTCTCTAGTTTCTTTCTGTACATCGTTCTTGATTCTTAATTTAACTAGATGCATAAAAGCTAAAAAACTCATAGTCCAAATAAATGTTGTCTCCAAAGATAATGGAAGTACAGATCTAGCTTGTTCTTTACTTGTTCCTAATTCAAGTAACTTTTGATAAGCTGTTTTAGCATTCTCTATTATTTCATCTTGAGTAATATTCGCTATTACATTATTTAGTTTACTTAAATCCTCACCGCTACCTTGTTTTGAATCTTTTGACTGACTTCTAAATGTTTCAATAGCGTAATAAGAATCTGAGAAATCCACATATCTTCCGGATATTGAATTTACAGACATATTCTCCATTGGTAAATTAACTTCAACGCCAATTTCGTGCTTTCTAAGCTGCCTTTCTACATATATTGGGCATGACAACCTAAATTGTAATTGCGCATGTCTGAAGGGAGATACGTGCCCTTCTTCCCATAAGAATTCTAATAGATTTTCATTTTGACTATCCGGATAATTTGATGCCTCTTTGTCATAAGAAACTCTAGCGACATTTGCAATTTTAATATCGCTTCCCATAAAATCAATTAACTCTGCTTTCATTGTTTGAAACTTTTTAGTAAACTTAATTTTGAACAATAAACCAGTCAAGTTTATTGTGCAAATATAACTATATTATTTTATATTTTAGCATTAATTTAAATAATTCTTCACTTCCATCTCCATCCGAAGGATAATGAACTCCGGACAATTCTCTGACATCTTTTATCTTCTTATATAAATCTAAAAAATAATCTTTTGAAGATGGTTTTAGTTTCATTAATTGATAAATCATTACTAGGAAATCCATAGTGTGTCCCGAAGGATAGGCAGCTGAATTTGCGTCCGTTCTAGTTACAGGATGTAATTTAATTCCATATTCTCCAGCTAATTCATTAGGTCTTGGTCTGTTAAAATAATCTTTAAGATAATATACTATTGGAAAAGCCTCATCAGACCAGGAATTAACTCTTTTTCTATCCACACCTTTAATCCCTAATTTTTCCGCTGTTTTAACAAAGAAATCTAAATGATGATGTTCCATATAAAAGCACATACTTTTTTCTTTGTCCGTAATATTATCCGAAATTTTTTTAAGATGCTCAAGTTCTTTTTTCGTAGTATCTGAAGAATTTTTTGGAGGAGGGAACTTTTTTATAAATTCATCTATCATACCTGAATCTTTTGCTTTTTCAAGAGTTCCGTATTTATCTTTTTCAATTTTTCTTACATACTCTTCTGGTTGATTTCCAAATTTAACAGAGTCTAACTTTTTATAATCCATAATATCTTTTAAATAAATATGAGACCTTTGCAAAAAGGCCTCATACTTGTTTATTTTATTCTTCTTTATCAGAATGCTCGGAGCTCTCTATTCTTATAGGATTATCTAAGATAATTCTTAACATGACATAGAATCCAAAAGATTGAAGAAAGGTTATATCTTTCAATTCAAAATATTCTGCAATTGAAAAATTCCAACATACCATAACCATAAAAGATCCAATAGAAGTTGTTAATAAGAAAAAAAACAAAACCAATAAATTTACAAAAACTTTTTTCATACTTTGTGACATAATTGTGATTGATTAATGTGAATCCCCGACATTATTTTTTTCGCTGTATATTAAGTAATCTGGGTTTATTACTTTAGCTACTTTTGCTCTATTTCCATCAACAGCTTTTATAACAACACCTTCGTGAGGAACTTTAGTGTTGTTTATAAAATTATTAAATACAAATTTATTTTTTACCTCTTCTGAATAAAGTCCTTTGTACAACACTTCAACGTATGGCAATTTTAAATAATCATTAACTACAAATTCAGCTGAGGTTAAATTAAAATACTTTTTGTTTAATTCAACATCAAAAATACAAAGCTGTATATCATCTAATCCGTACTCATAATTTTTTTGAATACCTTTACCGTATATTTCTCCATAGATTATGAATCCACTACCTATAGAAGTATCGTTACCTTTAATACTTATGTTCTTTTTAACAAGATTCCAAAGCTTGTTTTTAATATCATATTTTTTTTCAATATCATACCAAACGTTAGTATCATAAAAACCCTGAGTGTCGGATCCTTTTTCTACGTTATGAGAACCTACTACAAATTCATACTCGCCCCAACCTAAATTAAAACCAAAGAACTTTTTAATTTTATCCCATAGAGATAATTTACTTTTCTTGACAATTCCATACCTTGCATTTGTTCCGTGTATTTTCCTTGTTATTTCTACATAATCATATTCATCAAAAATATTAGGAACATTTTTAAAATTAGGAAATTTGTAATAAATATAAAAATTTGGATTTTCATAGTACTTCCTTTTTTTTCCACTAGATAAAGTAATAAGTCTAGCTGGAGGTTCATACTTATATATTTTAAGTACGTCCATTAAATCCTCCCCATATTCCCTTTTATTCTTAGGAATTAAATCAATTGGCATTAATAGGCATTCGCTATAAACGCCTCTTAATTTAATTGTTCTAACCCTTTCTTTACTCCGGAGATAATTAGTTACGCCTAATTTTTCTGAAATTTCTAAAGGTATTACAGCATCTGTTGTAGCACAGACAACTAAATCCCCAATCGAGTGAGAACCTTTCTTTACAATACAAAACCATCCATTTACAACAGCTAGTTCTATATTATCAGCATCCGGAATATCTAGAATATTATTTATTGCGGACACAAAACAAACACTATTTTCATTTTTCATAAGACATTATTTAATAACACAAAGATAACTTAATTTTTTGTAATTTCCAAATTAATTAGAGATTTTTTCAACTCCTTTTCTTTTTTTCTCTTGTTTCTAGCGTACTCCACATATATTTCTCTTTTTTCCGCGTAGTATTCTTTTTGCCTCTCAATTAATTTTTCTTTATTTTCTATATAATACAACTGTCTTCTTTTTTTTTCCTTTTGTCTAGCGTATTCAGACATAGAATGGTAATCGGCTAACCTTTTTTTTCTATGCTCCTCCTTCTTTTCTTCCGATAAGTTAGCAAATCTATTTTTAAGATATTCTTTTTTGTCTTTTGTAACCATATTAATAAGCCTCTAAGTGAGGATCAATTAAGTTTTCTAATTTTGTTAATTCGTCAGCAACTTCTTTATTAAAGGAGCCATAAACTCTTATTGTACCGTATTTTACTTTTATGTCTCTTATAAACAATCCACCTGTGATATGCGTAAAAGCAGATGCTAAGTGTAAATCTCTACATCTAACTATTGAGTTATCGTTAGCAAATAAATGTAGAAGATTCAGTACAAATGTAGGGCACCACCAAGGTCTAGCTTTCTTCGCAACAAATACAATAAAATCTTCTAGGTAATCATATAAATCAGTATCCTCATTAAAGATATTCCAGGAAATACCGAGGTAGTGATATTTATCTTCTCGCTTATTTGAAAAACATCTTAGAACATCTTTGAAAGAGACAGGAGGAAATTTATACCGTTGGCCCTTGCTTGACATTGGACCATACTTCTTTTCTAAACTGTACAATCCTATTCTATAAGATATGTATGATTTGATATAGTAATACAGTATTATCGCGGGAATATAACCAATTACAACAATGAATAAAATAATTAAAATGTACATAATAATAAATTTAAGTTAATCAAGATCATTGCACCAGATAGGAGTCTGCTCTCCTACATAAGCACCACTAACATTATAATAAAAATGTTCTAAAGCATCTTCATCTGACATGTCTTCCATGAGAATATCAAGACACTTAGACATGGAATATATAAGCCTTAAAGAATGTTCATCAAATCCAATTATAGCATCATCAAATCCATCAGCTTTCAAAAATGTCTCATCCGGGTAATTTTCTAGTATAGATTCTAATTTCATGTTATTTATTTTGCGGGGTTAATCTATCTAACAATTCTAATAAAACATCTCCATGACATGCCTGTGGCTTACACCAACATCCTAAAATCTTACCACCTTTTAATTCATGTAAATCATTCAGTAAATGTTTTCCATCTCCATTTGTAATCCATTCTCTATAAGCATTAACAGCAGCTTCTCTATCTTCCACTACGTGTTTAGCAAGTGTTGTACCATCCGGCCAATGAGTAAAAGGATTCCCCCATTTACTAGGCCTTCCAATATATACATTATACTTCTCCTTCTTACAATGGACTACTCTTGATTTCACTATCATCATTATTATTTTCAAGTCTACAATGCTCATTTACATAATCGTACAATGTATCAATATTAAAACATATAGGAGCCTTGTCAGAATCCCATGCAGCAGGTTCTCTATCCGGATACATGAAATCTCCATCTTCCTTAGCATCATAGGTTCTAACAAATTCAAAAAGATACCATGTTATCCAATCTAATCCTTCATCTGTATAATGGGACAGTATGCTTTGACTGAATATTGAATTAATCAAATCATCTATAGGAAAACGCTTATTCTCCAAAAAATTAAATCCAATATCATGTAAATTGTACATGTGAGTACAAACATCATAATAAGACTTCAAGAGCATTTTAAAACTTTCTTTTTTCATATTTCATTTTTATAACCTAAAGATAAGACAATTTTAGGAAGCAACTAGATTTTATTTGTTAATCATCTGTTAATTGTCCTACGCTGACTTCACCATCTTCAATAATTAGATATTCCCGGCTCATTCCTAGGGTATCAATATAGTAGTACCGGCCTCCTGTAGTTTGTCCCTTAATATCAATTTTCTTTTGCTGCGTGTGTCCTACAACCTGGATGTACTCTTTCCGAAAGGTATCATAGTTGGATTCCTGCAATGACTTAGGCCGGATCCATATAGGGGAGGATTCAACGCTATCTCCATAAGGATCCCACCCGGCAAATTTAAAAGCGCGGGGAGAACCAATAAATAAATCATTAACAATAACATCAATATCATCCTTCATATTTACCTTCATCTTATTACCCCAGTACTCTAACCATTTAGAACTAACTCCCGCATGACTAAATAAATAATTATCCATCTTATAACACATAGATAACTCATTTATATGTTCCATCAATAACGACTGAATAGTATGATGATGTCCTCTCTGATGTCCTGAATACGTCTCATTAGCAAAAGGCATGTAATGAAAGTCATGATTACCAATTAACATAATAACATCTGCTTTTGAATTGTTCTTAAAATCAATCAAACGTTTAAAATTATGTAATTGAACTATAATTCTTATACTTTCATGTGTATCAAAGTAATCTCCTACAAATATGAATCTATCTGCATCATTTTCTTTTTCAACAATTTGTTCCCATGATATCCTACCATGAATGTCTCCAATAATTACACTTTTCATATTATCTTTTTAAAACAAACCAATCATCGGTAAAAAATTTAACGATAGGCTTTGCTAGGTTACTAAAACATTTTTCATACATTTCATGTCTTGATTGCTTGATATCCATTTTAATCTCATACAATCTACTAGGATCCTCTACATCTTTAAAAGAACCTCTCATCTTTTCAAACATTTTTTACATTTATAAGTTAAAATTTGCTCTTTATTCTCCTACCCCTTTATATCAGAGCATGCCTGCTTATCTTACCTTCGACATACATACGATTAGGCTAATACGAGTTTCTCAAGGGTACAGGCTATCGAAAATATATATCCACTTTTTATTTTTTTAGTATATCTTCTTTCCACACACTAAAGGAGTACCATCTGAGTTTAGAATCGGGATTGTACCATGTCTCATTTGCTTATAGATAAAACCATTTTCGCAAATTATACTGTAGTCCCAATGCATGCCAACATCATAAGGTTCTTTCTGGGATTCGCAATACATCCCTAAGAACATGAGTCCAAATATCAATAGTACAAAAAATAATAGGCTCTTCATAATTTTGTTTTTGTTAATTATACTTAAAAGGGTTTTTCAAATCAACTTCTCTCCAAAACCCTACTACACCAAAACAAACAATCCCACTAATAAAAACAATAACAAGAAGTAAATAAGATAAAGGATTATATGGGTTTAATCTATGTCTTTCGTATCCATACTCACCTACTACTTTCTCCGTTACCCATAAAGATAATAATAATTTTCTGAGGTTTTTCATTTTTAAATTTTTTAGTAAATAACATCTTCTTGACATCAAGAAGCTAATAAAAGTAGTCAGGACAGGATTCGAACCTGTATGAGAGATAACCATTCCTTTATTCCCTCTATCTGTTAATTAGCGTCTACCAATTCCGCCACCTGACTGTCTTTAGATTTTTAAAACCCACCTTTTACAAGGCAAGGAAACTCCATCTTATGTTTTTTGCGTGGCTAGGAAAGGATTCGAACCAATACGAATGAAGCGTAACCTATTTATCATTCTACCTTTATAACGATAGCGTCTACCAATTTCGCCACCTAGCTATGTTTTTTAAGATATTAATTTATGTATCGTTAATGTGTCTCTGCTTTCTTCTTTGCTAATTCCTATTAAATAGCTCTTAACATTGTTAACAATTGGTTTGTTATAAAATGTTTCAATGTAACGTAATGTTACTTTCTTTTTTTCGG
>Ga0207942_1000221_pt1 | contig 15879 bp, 27 predicted proteins | sample LakMenEpi12Oct12_FD_150687 | JGI IMG/M metagenome (GOLD analysis project Ga0207942, IMG submission 150687) | Freshwater microbial communities from Lake Mendota, WI - 12OCT2012 deep hole epilimnion (SPAdes) | ecosystem: Environmental > Aquatic > Freshwater > Lake > Epilimnion/Euphotic zone ... | reverse complement strand
ATCAATTAACTGCAATCGCATTAGATGTTGAAACAGCAAATAAAAAATTTGGTATTGCTCAGATTATAGAACAAAAGAATTGTGTAGGATTAATTGGTAATACTGTAACTTTATCTTTTAAAGCTAAGGTATCTGCAACAACAAAATTAGATAATGTTAAATGTGCAATCGTTGCTTGGTCTGGAACAGCAGATACAGTAACTTCTGATATTATATCTGCATGGGGTGCTGAAGGAACAAACCCAACTTTAATTGCAAATGCTACTTATGAAAATACACCTGCAAATTTAAATGTTACAACTTCTTATGCAACTTATTCAGTAAGTGCTGCAGTTGATACTGCTTCAACAAAAAACATTATAGTGTTTATTTGGTCTGATGTAACTGATACAACTGCTGGAGATTTTTTATACATTACAGATGTACAATTAGAAAAAGGTTCTGCTGCATCTGATTTTGAGTTCTTACCTATTGATGTGAATTTAGGAAGATGTTTTAGGTATTATGAAAAATCTTACAATTTAACAACTAACCCAGCCACCGCAACAGAAGATGGTGCGGAACAACTTAATGGCTTACAATCTGGTTCAAAACAAATAAGAATGATATCAAGATTTAAAGTGAGAAAAAGAGCAACACCAACTATAACATTTTACGACACTGCTGGTAATTCAGCAAGATATGGTGAATTTAATGATGGTGCATTAACATCAGACATAATACCAGGTGGAGTTATATTAACAACAGATACATCTTTTTTATTATATAGAAGTTCAACAACTGCAACTGGAGCGACATATCATTATGTAGCAAATGGAGAATTATAATAGTTATGATTAATCAAGTAATTAAAAAATATTTTAATAATAAATTTATAAATTATCAAGTTTTTTATAATAATGGTGTCACATCAACTGTACCCCTAGACCCAGCTAACACAGACTACCAAGATATTCAAGAATGGATTGCTAAAGGTGGTGAAGTAATTGATAATGGAGATAATATTTAAATGCCACTAACAAGAATACAATCACTAGGAATAACTGATGGCACAATAGTTAATGCCGATATTAATGCTAGTGCTGCTATAACATTAGCAAAACTATCTGGTGTTAATGATGCAAAAGCATGGGTTAATTTTAATGGTACAGGAACAGTAGCTATTAGAGCAAGTTTTAATGTATCTTCTATTACTGATAATGGAACAGGAGATTATACAGTTAATTATACAAATGCTTTAACTGATGCGAAATATGCTATTATTGCTTTACAAAGATCAAATAGCCAAACTGCTGGTTATGAAGATAGTTCTTATTTATTAACAACATCAACAAGAATATTTTATTTTGCTGGAGTATCTACTCCAGTTGATAGAGACACTTGTGGACTTATTGTATTTAGATAGGATAAAATTATGAACAAAAGAATTATATATAAAAACCCAGATAACTCAGTAAGTATCATAGTACCTTCTGCAGAATATCTTGAGACGCATACTATTGAAGAACTTGCACTTAAAGACGTACCTGCAAATACACCTTATAAAATAGTTGATGTATCTGATATACCAAGTGATAGAACATTTAGAAACGCATGGGAGTATGTAGAATGATTGTAATTAACTTTGATAAAGCTAAACAAATTACTAAAGAAAGATTACGTCAAGAACGCAAACCTTTATTAGAACAACAAGATATTTTATTTCAACGTAGTTTAGAAAATAATTCTGACACTTCTGCAATTATAGTTGAAAAACAAAGATTAAGAGATATTACTAATTTAGTTGATGATGCTTCAACTATAGAACAACTTAAAAAATTAACTGTAAATAAATAATGGCTTATATCGGCAAACAACCAGTTGTAGGAAATTTTGTAAAGCTAGATGCTATTACAACATCTGCTACAGCTACATACAATTTATTAAATGGTGGAGTTGCGTATTTTCCACAAACTGCAAACAACTGTATCGTATCTTTAAATGGTGTTATTCAATCGCCAACTTCAGCTTATACAATATCAGGTTCAACAATAGTATTCTCAGATGCTTTAACTGCTTCTGACTCAATAGATTTTATTTTAGTATTAGGTGATGTTCTTTCAATAGGTACTCCTAGCGATGCAACAGTTACAAATGCTAAGTTAGCTTTAACTGCAGGTTCTGCTGGAACTCCAACTATTTCAACAGCTGCTGATACTAACACAGGAATATTTTTTCCAGCTGCAGACACAATAGCTTTCACAGAAGGTGGTACAGAAGCTATGAGGATAGATAGTAGTGGGAATGTGTTGGTTGCAAAAACAACTTCAGGTGAAACTAACACAGTAGGTTGTGAATTTTTAGTTAATGGAGCTGGTGTTTTTACAAGAGATAGTAATCCATCTTTAGTTGTTAATAGAAAAACAAATGATGGAACTTTAGTTCTATTTAGACAAGATAATATTGATGAAGGAAACATCTCAGTATCAGGTACAACAGTATCTTATAATGGATTTACTGGTTCGCATTGGTCAAGATTTATAGATGAATCAAAACCAGATGTATTAAGAGGAACTGTTATGGAATCCTTAGACCAGATGACTGATTGGTATGCTGTAGAATTTGAAGTGTCTAAAATAGAAAATGATGTAGTTAAAACACACACAGAACATAAACCTTACGCATTAAAAGCTAATGAACAAGAAGGTGATGTAATTACTTATGCTTGGAATACTGAGAAAAAAGATGAAGATGAAAATGATATTATAAAGCAAGTACAAGCAACAATCGTAAAAGAAGTAGATGTAAAACACATGATGTCTAAAATATCTGACACAAGTGAAGCTAAGAATGTTTATGGTGTATTTCATGCTTGGGATAATGACGATTTAATTAATAATGATTTCTACGTTGCTTCAGTTGGTTCTTATGTTGTGAGAATTAAAGCTGGACAAACTGTATCTAAAGGCGACTTACTACAATCTAATGGAGATGGTACTGCAAAAGTTCAAGCTGATGATTTAGTAAGAGCAAGTTCTTTTGCTAAGGTATTATCTAATACTGTAATAGACACTTATGAAGATGGTTCATTTATTGTACCATGTTCGTTGATGTGTTAAATCCTAAGGAATAATATGATACCTTACACTAACGAAGAACTAGAATTTATTAACAAACCAATATAAGGAGAACACTATGTTTAATTTTAATCCATTTAAAATTCCTTCTTATAAAGAAGTTAAAGAATCAACTGAAAAGTTATATGCTGATTCTGTTAGGTTCTTTGAAGAATGGGTTGAGGATGTTAAGAAGTATTTCAATAAAAAGTAAATGTCTAATACATATAAGAGTACGTTTTTTAGTTTAACAACTACAAACCAAACTACTGTTTATACTGTACCTGCTGGAGTTAAAGCATTAGTAAGAACTATTCAATGTTCTAATCACACAGGTAACACTACTGTTGAAGTATTTGTTACAGACACTAGTGCTTCAGCAACTACTGAAATTGCAGAAATAACAATGGCAGCTAGTACAACAGAAAATTTTGCTAAAGGTACTATTGTATTAGATGAAAGTGATATACTTAAAATTACTGCTTCTGTTGCAAATAGAATTACTGGAACTATTGCTGTATTAGAAATTTCATTTGAATGATTACTCTAGTTTCTATTCCTAAAGATAAAATAGAAGCTTCTTGGTTTAGAGTTGAGCAGCTCGTAACTGAAGCTTTAATTAGATCTGGAGGATATGCAAACTCAAATCATTTTAAAGACTGGTGTATTCAAAACAAATGTCAGTTATGGATTCTTTGGGATTCTGAAGAAACTGTAGAAGCAAAGAAATTATATGGTGTTGTTATAACTGAAGTTATACAAAGACCTTTGCAAAAATGTTGTTATATACGTATAATGACTGGGCATCATAGAGAAAAGTGGCAACACTTAATTAAAGAACTTGAGAAGTTTGCTTATGAAAACGATTGTGATAAGATGGAACTTATTGCAAGACCAGGATGGGAAAAAGTCTTAAGAAACTTTAGATATAAAAAAAGCCACATTCTTTTAGAAAAGCAATTAAAAAAATAATTGTATGTTATTAAATCATAAAGACAACATTACTGAATTTCCAGTTAATACTAAAAACAGTAAAACAAAATTAGATTTAATATTATGTAAACCACATGAAATTAATGAAGTGTGGATGTATGTTAAAGATTTAATACAAGCAGCTTGTGATAGAGCTGGTGGTTTTGCAGATGCTAGTCATGTTAAAGAATGGTTAGAAAAAGCTACTATGCAATTATGGATTGCTTTTGATCCTAACGATAAAGAAATTAAATGCGTTACTGTTACTGAAATTAGACAGTACCCCAAGTATAAAGTTTGTGATTGTAAAATAACTACAGGCACAAGTTATAAAACTTGGGTAGATTTTATGGACAATGTTGTTAATTGGGCAAGATCATTAGGTTGTAAAAAAATGGAATTATTTACAAGACCAGGTTGGGAACGAATACTTAAAAATAAACAATTTAAAAAAACACACGTACAATTAGAAAAAACACTATGATTAATTTAAAAACACTAACACTAAAAGAAAAAATTAAACTCTTTAAAGATCTCTACAAAGAAATATCTAGCAAAGGTATTAATGGTGATACTGAACTTGCACATATAAATCCTTTTGAAGCTAGACTTCTTAAAATGTATGGTGGTTCTGGAACTATTAATGAAGAAACAGGACTAGAACAATACTTTGGTGGTGGCGGTGGAGGTGGTACTACTACTAGTACATCTCAAACAGTAGCTGAACCTTATGGTCCATCAACTACAAATTTAAATCAAATTTTAAGTGAAGCACAAAATATATATGGTAGAGGCCCATCAGGTTATGTACCTCAATCTGCATTAACTTTAGAAGGTTTAGCAGCTCAAGAAGCTATGGCTAGACAAGCCAATACACAATTATCAGATACTGTTGCTGGTAAATATTCTAATCCATTTTTATCACCTATTATTGCTCAAGCTGCACAAGATGTTTATACTGGTGTTAACGAAGCTTATTCTGGTGTAGGAAGAACTGCATCTTCTCCAGTAGCTCAGTCTCAAGTAGCTAAGAGTGTAGCTCAAACTGCTTTGCCATTTGCTTTTAATGCTTATGAATCTGAACGTGCTAGACAATTACAAACTGCACAACAAGCTACTAGCTTAACTGGTGTTGGTCAAACATACGAAGATTATATTAGACAACAGCAACAAGCTCCTTATCAGTCATTAGTAGAGTATGCTAACATTGTAAATCCTGTAGCTAGAGGTGGTCAAACACAAACTGTATTTGGTCCATCACCTAATAGATTAGGTCAAGCAGCAGGAGGATTCTTAGCTGGATCTGCAATTGGTTCTCAATTACCATCTATTGGTGGTTATTCTGGTGCTATGTATGGAGGTCTTTTAGGTAGTATATTTGGCGGATTAAAATAATGAGTAAAATTTTTGATGTTGCTGGAGATGTAGTAGATACTACTGTTGACTTTGTTGATGACAATAAAGAAATATTAGCAGCAATAGCTTTAGCTTATGCAACAAGTGGAGCTTCTGTTCCAGAAACTACTGCAGCAGCAACAGCTGAAGCAACAGCAGCAGAATTAACTGCAGCTGAATTAGCAGCACAAGAAGCAGCTAGAGTTGCAGCTATGGAAGCTAGTAAACAAGAAGCTATGAGACAAACACTTGCTTTATCAAAAGGAAGTGGTGAAGTTGCTTTAGCTGGTAGTCCAGGATTTCTTCCAAACACAATGACAGCTTCACAAGCTTATCCAGAATTAATAGGGCAAGTGCAACCAAACACATTAGTAACTGGTTCACCAACTAATATAGAAAGTATTTATCCTGAACTTAGAGGACAAGTAGATCCTTCTTCTCAAGTAGTTATGAAAGGAGCTTCTCAACCAAATATATTTGAAAGAGGTTTTACTGCTGTTAAAGATGCAGGAACAGCTTTTGTAAACGATCCAATTGGATCTACATCTAGAGCTTTTGAAGAATATAGACCTAAAACTCCTGGTGAATATTTTACTTCTGCATTAACTTTATCTGCTGGTGGAAATGTTATAAGTGCTTTAAATCAACCAGAACAAGAACAAGCTAGACCAAGATCTACAACTAATACATATGAAGGACCACAAGCTCCTAAGACATATGTTACACAACCAGCAACATTACCACTACCAACAAGGTATGATGTAGCAAAACAACAAGTTTCTAAAACAGTAGGTACTCCTACTAGTGTTGGATTATTAGCAGTTAATAATAGTCCATTTTATGATTTTTTAAAAACAAACAATTTAAATAGAGGTATATTATAATGGCATCAATATTTGATGATTTAAGAAATAAAGGTTCAGGATTGTTAGGCGATCTAAATAATTTTTTATTTTCTGATACTAGAACACAAGAACAAAAAGATGCTTCTTCATATGGTTTTAATGAAGTATCTGAAGGTTTACAAAATGTATATCAAAACGAATCAAAAACTGCATTTACTCCTAGACCAGTTGCTCCTGCACCTGTTAATCCAAATGCAAAAACTCCTGTTCCAATGAATAAAGGAGAAAGTACATTTTTAGGAGCTGTTGGAGAATATTTTAATAATGCTCAAAAAACTTGGAAAGACAAAGGTGGCTTTGATGCTCTTATGTCTAATCCACAATTTGGTATTGGTTTATCTTTATTACAACAAGCTAGTGAAGGAAAAACTATTGGAGCTAGTGCTTTAAAGGCTATGGTTGATGGTGGAATTATATCTGAAACTTATGCTAAAAAAATAGCTGCTCGTGGTTCTGTTACAGGACCAGCAACTGCACAACAAATTGAAGCTGTTAAAGCTAAACTTGCTGCATCTGGATTAGCAGGTAAACCTACTTATTTACAACAAGTTATAGATATGTTTAAAGGAGAAAGTACTACAGCTAAACAAGATATGGCTTATGGTGAAATATATAAATTAGCTGAAAAGAAAGCTAAAGCTGTAGCTAAAACTGGTAAAGAAGTTAATATTGATGATTACTTAGAAGAAGCAGCAAGAGAATATATTGCTTCTAACAAAGGTGTTGTTGGTGGATCTGGTTTTGGAATACTTGGTGAAAAATCAATTACTAAAAAAGTAGATACTACTAAACAAAAAATTGTAGGAGAAAGACAATTAGGTGGACCAGTTGCTAAAGATAAAGCATACTTAGTAGGTGAAGTAGGGCCAGAAGTATTTATACCTAAAGTATCTGGTAAGATTGTATCAAATGATGACTCTAAAATAATTAATCTATTACTAGAAGCTAATCCAAATCTTAAAGGAGTTAGTCCAGCTAGAGCTGAAAAAATATTACGTAATAGATTCCCTGACTATTTTGAATAATGAAAATAATTAAATCTAGATTTCCTATTACTAAATTACCAGCTGGTAAAGTAGTACGTCAATCAGATGTAGATGTTGCCGCAGAAAAATCTTTTGTTAAAAAGTTTGGTGATAGACCTGCATATATGGGTTATGGTATGGAAGGTTCTGGATCATTAGCTGCAAGAGACTACGCAGAAAAAGTTGCTAATAGAGTTTACTTTAAAAAATTAAAATCTGAATTAAGCAAAACTAGAAAGATTACTGCGACAGGTGTTAAATCATTAAAAGCTTCTGGCAGCAAAGTATCTAAGTCAGGACTTAAAATTGGTAAAGCTCGTGGTGCTATGAAAGCTGATATAATAGCTAGAACAGAAGCAGATGTAGCTATGGATAGAATTATGGAAAGATATACAGCTCGTAAAGCTAAATCTTTTAAAGCAGCTCCAGTTAAAGTAAGACAAGTTTCTCAAGAAGCAGCAACAGCTATGGGTTTTTCTCCTGAAAGAAAATTTGCACCTAGTGCTAAAGTTGCTACTCAAGAAGATGTTTATAATTTAGCTAGATCTGAAAGAAGAATTAAATATAAAAAACCTAAAGTTAAAACTACTAAATCTAATTTTGAAACAGAATTTAAATCATATATAAGTAAAGAATTTAAGTTATAATGGCTAATCCTTTAAGGACTACTGAGTTAAATCTTAATGATCCTATTAATGATTTAACTGATGGTTTAATTGATCCATCTCAAAGACCACAACAACAAGAGCCTCCAGGATTTTTTAGTTCATTACGTAATCCTGTAGAGTTAATATTAGAAGAATCTGTACCTGCATCATTATATCAATGGATGACTGGTAATACTAAAAAAGTACAAGCTAAAAAAGCTTTACAATTTTTAGAACAATATCCTTATTTACAAAATACACCACGTTATAAAGAAGCTGAACGTATTTATAAAAAGTTTGGTTATCTTCTTGAAGAAGGAAGCCAAGAGTTTAGTGGTGATGAAATGGTAAAAATGGTTAAGCAATATCCATCTGTGTTTGGAGCTGAGCTTGTAAACATGATGGTTGCTGATCCTTATTTATTTTTATTACCAAGTGTTGCTTATGCAAAACTAGGTAGAGGTATTTCTAATTCTCTTAAACTTAAATACTCTAAATCATTTAAACCAATTAAACTTACCGCAGAAGAACAAGCCTTAAAGCAAACAGCTAATGCTGATATTCTTTATGGTGCTATGGGTACAGTACTTACTCCATTAGCATTTTCATCTGCTATGCAATTAGGTGAACAAGGTGTTATATCTGGTAGTCGTACTTCTCTTGAAACGACTATAGGTGCTACTGCTGGTTTGTTACTCAGCGGTGGTATTGGAGCTATATCAGGTCTTGCTTCTAAAATTGGAAGTATAAGACCAGATGCTGTTAAACGAGCTACTAATAATGTTATTTCAAATAGCGATGAAGATCTAACCAAGTTATTTGAATACAATGATAAGACTGGTAACTTTGAATATGTAGATAAACTATTTGATGAAATAGATAATCTATCAAAAAATATTGATCCAAAGATTAGAGATGTATCTAGCCAAGAAACAATTAACTTTCATAAACGAAGCATAACTTCTTTAGCTAGACCTATTATTGAAAATGGTGTTAATGCTTCTAAAAATAGTGCAGTTAAAAATGCAGCTAGTCTTGGTGGTGTATTAGCAGCAGGATCTTTCTTAACAGCTGATGATGAAAAAATTGCAGCAGCAGGACAAGGATTTTTATTAGGTGCTGGTATTTATGCTGCAGCTAAAACAGTTAACAAGTTTTTAAAATCATCTAAAGACGATATTACTCAAGTTAGACAACAAGATTTTGAAGATACAATAAACTCTATTGATATTGCTAATCATAAATACTTTAGTCATGTCTCTCAATTATCTGGTAAGATTCAAGAATTAATTCCTGATCCAATAAGCTCAAGAAAAATATTTCATTACATACAACAAACAGAAATAGGTGGTAAAAAAATTAAACTATCTGATTTAAACTCTGATGAAAAATTAGGTCTTAATGCAATAAGAAATATATTTAAACAATTTGAAGATACTCTACAAGATCTTGACGAACCAATTTTAAAAAACATTAGAGATAATTATCTACCTATTATCTGGAGTGAATATAGAGGATTTAATCCTTCTCAATTTGCAGATATGTTTGATACTAAAGTTTATGGCCCAACTAAAAGCTTTAGATTTTCTAAAAAAAGAATATACGATACAATTAATGAAGGTTTAAAAAAAGGTTTTAGACTTAAACCTGGCATGGATAATGCTATAGAGTTACTTAAAGTATATGCTATTGCAGCAGGTAAAGCAGTATCTACAAGAGCTTTATTAAAAAATCTTAGAACTAGTAGTGTTCCTGGAATTACTAAATCTCCATTTATTGCAGTAACAGGAGAAGAAGTTTTAAATGTAATGCGTGGTCCATACGCAAAAGAATATGTAGATTTTACACATCCTTACATAAATGCTAACGCACCAGTTAAAGTACATCAGGCAATAGTTGCCCCACTTAAAATGATATTTTCTGCTGAATCAGAAAATCAATTTATAACAGCTATGTTTAATACAAACCTTGTTATGAAACGATTAGCTGTAGGCTTTTCTTTCTTTCATGCTGGTGGGTTAATTGAAAATGCTTTCTTTACTGGATTAAGTTTTAAAGCTATTGGAGCTATATTAAATCCTAGATCTGCTCCTGATATTGTTAAAGCTATTAATAATCCTACATTAGATTTTAAAGATTTTCCATTATCTAAAGTTACTAAAGATTTAATACAGTCTTATGGTTTTAATGATGTATTTGAATTTGCTAGATCAGCAGGTTTAGTAATTGAACGAGGTACAATTGACCAAGCTCATGACAGATTTTATTCTGTAGTTAATAGAACTACATCTGGTCTTAACAATTTATTAGGTTATCAATTTGGAACTAAAACAATTGGTAATGCCAAAAAAGTATTTGAATGGTTTGATCGTGTAACTTGGGATAGAGTATATACATCTGCTAAATTATTTTCGTTTTTAAAAAACTTTGAAAGATTAGCAAAGCCTGGTGATCAAACATTTAATATATATGCTAATGCTCGTATTGCATCACAAGTAACTAATGATGCTTTTGGTGGATTAAACTGGACACAAATTACACAAAGAATACAAAATCCACTTTATAAAAAATTAGCACAAACTGTATTTCAACCTGGATCTAAAGGTTATATGCAGTTGTTATTATTTGCTCCTGACTGGACAATATCTAATCTTAGAATAGCATTTAAAGCTTTGCCTTTATTTGAAACCAATCCTGATGCTAGAAGATTATATCAGTTATACTTTGCACGAACAGCATTGATCTATGCTACTATTGGTAGTGCATTAAACTATATATTCTCAGGACATTCTATATTAGAAAATAAAGATCCAACTAGAATAGACTTAGGTAACGGAGAAGTTCTTACATTCTCTAAACAATTTATGGAACCATTTGATTGGGTAACTAATCCTTATGGTACTGGTGTTAAAAAACTTGGCTCACTACCAAAATCAGTAGTAGAAATTTTAACTAATAAACAATACTTAACTAGTAAGTGGTCTCCACGTATTACTGAGTATGATGATAATAATATTACCAAAGCTATTAAATATGGCGGACAAGTAGGTAAAAAGTTTTTGCCTATATGGGTACAACAAGCAACAGAAACAATTGAGAAAGGTTTAATTAAAGATGGTATATCAGCAGATCTTGCAGCTGATGTAGCACTTAGTTGGTTCTTAGGACAAACTGGGCATCCTAAATATAAAGAGCCTAGAACAAGCGAATATAAACTACAAGGTTTAGTAAGAAATCCTTACGAAACATTATTTTAATGAATGACAATATAGAAACAAAACTTTTAAACATCAACAATCGAGTTGATAAAGTATCTCTAGATATAGAGATTATTAAATCAAACCATTTAGCTCACATAGAAAGTGATATAAATAGTCTTAATTTTAAAACCGACAGGATAGAAGATAAGGTTGACAAAACCTATTGGATATTACTTACTGCAGCTGGTGCATTTATAGGAATTTTATTAGTTAACTTATTTAGAGTTATTTAATCTACCTATACTTGTTTAACAAATATTAGTATAAGTACTTACTATGAACAAATCAATTTTAGTAATTAGTGATACTCATATTCCCTATCATCATAAAGATTTAATACCTTATTTAATTGCAATTAAAAAAGAATATAAACCAGATCGTATAATACATATTGGTGATGAATTAGATAAACACGCATTATCATTTCACGATAGTGATCCAGATCTTCCAAGTGCTGGAGATGAGTTAAGAATATCAATTCCAATTATACAGCAAATAGAAAAAATATTTCCTGTAATGGATTTGTTAGACTCTAATCATGGCAGTCTTGTTTACAGACGTAGTCTTAAGTATGGAATACCTAAAGCTTACTTACGTAAGTATAATGAATTTTTAAAGGTTAGTGATAAATGGAAGTGGCACGATGATTTAGTTGTGCATACTAACAATGGACCAGTATATTTTTGTCATGGCAAAATGGCAGATGTATTAAAACTAGCTCAATCTATGGGTATGTCTTGTGTACAAGGACATTATCATTCGTCTTACTCAATTAAATACTATGGTAATTCGTTAGGATTATATTATGGTTTACAAGTAGGATGTTTAATTGACAAAGACTCTCTAGCATTTCGTTATAATAAAACTCAACGCATGAGACCAATTATTGGTTGTGCTGTAATTATTAATGGTTTACCTAAATTAATACCTATGGTATTAAATAAATCTGGAAGATGGATTGGTAAAATCATTATATGAGCAACAAAACATTCTTTAAACAAATAGGTGGATCACACTATAGACGTTTTAAAATTAGCCCAGCTAAATTTATAATGGAAAATAATATTCCTTATGCTGAAGGTAATGTTATTAAATATATTTGCCGCCATTCTTTCAAGGGCAAGGAATTAGATCTTGCAAAAGCTAAACAATATATAGACTTTATACTTGAAACAAACTATGAAAAAAAGAAGCACAGTAAATAAAGCTGGTGTATATACAAAGCCATCTTTAAGAAAAAAATTATTTCAATCAATTAAATCAAGAGCTGTTATGGGTACTGCTGCAGGACAATGGTCTGCACGTAAAGCTCAATTATTAGCTAAGACTTACAAAGCTAGAGGTGGTGGTTATAAATAATGTACGCAAAGCGACAACAAAGTTTAGTTGACTGGGGTAAACAAAAGTGGAGAACTAAGTCTGGTAAAAAATCATCAGTAACTGGTGAAAGATATTTACCTACTAATGCTATTAAAGCATTATCTCCTGCTGAATATGCTGCCACTACTAAAGCTAAAAGATTAGCTAAACGTAAAGGTAAACAATTTTCTAAACAACCTAAAAGTATTGCTAAAAAAACTGCGAGATATAGATGAGACGTGAAACTAAAATGCCACCTAAGAATAAGAAATACTTTAGACCAACTAGGTCTGGTGCTGGTATGACTAGAGCTGGAGTACAGGCTTATAGAAGATTAAATCCAGGTTCTAAATTATCTACTGCTGTTACTGGTAAAGTTAAACCAGGAAGCAAAGCAGCTAATAGAAGAAAATCTTTTTGTGCTAGATCTGCTGGTCAATTAAAGATGTGGCCAAATGCAGCTAAAGATCCTAACTCAAGATTACGTCAAGCAAGACGTAGATGGAAGTGTTAATATGTTACCTATGATAAATGCTATTGCACCATTAGCTAAAATTTTATTTAATACAATTGAAAAAGCTGTACCAGATAAAGATTTACAAGCTAAATTAAAAGCTGATTTACAGACTCAGTTATTACAATCTAATACTGAAGAACTTAAAGCTGCTGCTAAGATAGTTGAAGCTGAAGCTAAAGCTGGTTGGTTTGCATCTAGTTGGAGACCATTACTTATGTATGTTCTTATATTTGTATTAGTCTTTAATTATATCTTTGCACCAATTGTTAAAATGTTAACTGGTATTGTAGTAGGATTTGAATTGCCAGGAGATGTTTGGACTCTTTTAAATGTTGGACTTGGTGGTTATGTCGTGGGCAGAAGTGCTGAGTCGGTTGCACGAAGCTTAGCATCTAGACCACAAAGTAAAGACGATAATGGATAGTCTTAAATTAAGCGATCAAACGCAAGTATCTTTACCAATTAAAAATATTGTAGCTATCGTATCTGCTATCGTTGTAGCTGTCTGGACTTACTTTGGTATTGTTGAAAGACTTAATAGAATTGAAACTAATGAGAAATTAATGGCACAAGACTTATTAAAAAAAGCTGAACAAACTCCTAAGAACCAAGAGATGTATATGTTAATTGAGTATCAAGCTAAAGCATTAGATAAACACTCTAAACAATTAGAAGAAAACGTACATACTAAAGTATTAATATCTCAATTAGAAAAAAAAATTGATAAGCTAGAAAAAGAATTAGATTCATTAAGAGGTAAGTAATGGGTGAGATTGTATTTGCTTTGCTTATGTTTCTTAATGGTAAATTAGAAAACTATTCACCTAAAGCTAATCTTGCGGAATGTTTAGAACAAAAACGTAAAGTAGAACGTGATGGTACATCAAATACTTTGCGAATGGAATGTAAACAAATTGAAGCAATTGTTGAAACAGATAAGCATGGAGTTAAAAGAATTAAAGAAATTAAATGAAATTAAGTAAAGACTTTACTTTGCAAGAATTAAGTAAATCAGAAATTGCAGATCGTAATAATATAAATAATATTCCGACAGCAGATCACATTACTAACTTAGTATTACTATGTCAGTATATATTACAACCTGTAAGATTACACTTTGATAAGCCAGTTACTATTACTTCAGGTTATAGATCACCAGAACTATGTGTATTAGTAGGTAGTAAACCTACATCGCAACATACATTTGGACAAGCAGCAGATTTTAAAATTGCTGGTGTGCCAAACAAAGTAGTATCTGATTGGATAGTCAATAATCTTGACTATGATCAATGTATATTAGAGTTTTGGAAACCAGAAGAACCCAATAGTGGATGGGTACATTGTAGTTATTCTTTTGATAATAATAGAAAAGAATACTTACAAGCTACTAAATCTAATGGTACTATTTTATATACCAAGATTTCTTAATCTACTTACAAAGTTCTTATAAAACAATTTAAGTTGTAGCTTTTTAATTATAAAACTTTTCTTAATACATTCTTTACAAATCATATATCCTCTAAGTTAATTTTAAACTGACGTTGACGATCTTTGTTAATAAATAACAACTCACTTTGTCTTTCAGTATAATTCATTAATCCTCTTTCACGTGCTTTAACAAAAGCATCTCTTATAGATAAAGGATCAAACCCTGCATAATCACAAGTAGTTCTAAAGTCTTTACCAAGATCTAAGAACCAATTGATTGCAGTTTCTTTATCACGCATATCAATCATTACAGTTCCATTATAAGCAGCATCTTCTAATGCCTGTGTTATTATTGCTCTAAATAATCTTTGTTCAGGTAGTGGAGAATGTTCATTATACTGGCTTAACATCTTTAATAACTTCATAAGTTATTCTATCTTTGTTTAAAGAATTAAGTTTCAAATTAATTTCTGTAGGCGATAATGACTTAAATTTATTGTATGCTTCTAAATCATTATCAGCTTCTACAATTGCAAAACCTTCAACGTAACAATATCCATATACTTTAAAAGTATATCTCATAAATTATTTTTGCGTCTTGATGCTTCTAATGTTCTCCAAACATCAATAACTAAACATTCTTTAGCTCTTTTGTTTTGAGTAATCCCAACCTTTTCTGCTAAAGCTTGTTTCTGTAATATGTATTCTCCATATACATCTGAAGCATAATAAGCTTGTTCTTTTATAGAAAAAGATTTGTCATTACTATTGCTAACAATATGTATTGCCTTATCTCGTTTTTGTTTGTCTTTTAAATATTCCAAACCTGCACCTAACTTAGCATCTTCTTCATCAGTATCTGCTAAGAACTTTAAAGCTTCTTCTAATCTTTTTTCATTAATCATAATTTTATTTGTTTACACACCCCTGCACTAACTAACTAAGGGAGACCACTTGAAATACAAGGGTGCGTATGTTGTTAATTAAAATGGTGCTTTCTCAGAACCATCTTCTTGTGTAGAGAGAATATCTCTAACAACTTTATCACAAGCTTTATAAACATCGTCATATTCTTGTACACTTCTGTTAGGAAGAATACTTGATAATAAATTTGACATAGTTAATCTGTATTTCTCAGACCAATTAGTATTTGGCATTTGTGCTGAAAATGTTTTTACTGCTGGTGCAGCATGTCCATTAGTTTGCATAGTATCTCCTTTATCATTAGTTACATTTAACGGTTCTATTTTTACACAAGTCTGATTGTTGCTTCCTG
>Ga0207942_1000210_pt1 | contig 16141 bp, 50 predicted proteins | sample LakMenEpi12Oct12_FD_150687 | JGI IMG/M metagenome (GOLD analysis project Ga0207942, IMG submission 150687) | Freshwater microbial communities from Lake Mendota, WI - 12OCT2012 deep hole epilimnion (SPAdes) | ecosystem: Environmental > Aquatic > Freshwater > Lake > Epilimnion/Euphotic zone ... | reverse complement strand
GCACTCTTTCAACAAACATATAATAAGAACTTGGAGTGTCGTCAAGCACTCAAAGGACAAACAGTAGCAAGAGTGAATGATATTTGTGGTGCTGTTCCTGTGATTGGAGATTATGTGAAATGAATAACCCCGATGCTGGTGCTGTAATCGCGATTATTGCCCTTATGCTTTTTATGCCCGTTATGTATGTTTTTGGTATGGAGGGTGGTAATGATAAAGGAAAGCAAGAGGGTATTGTGTTCTGTATGGAACATCAAAAGGAATGTAAGATTTCTTATGATTATCTAAAACTTCAAGAGAACCAGAAATGACTAAACCGGATAATCCAAAAATCATCAAATCTAAAAACCAAAATTATCCCTCAAGCATTCAAAAATGGAACGATGAGAAAACTGAACTTTTTGAGATGTTGAATAACTTGAAATTTATAAAATTTGAGAGTAATATTCAAGAACTTGATGAAGTGTTAAATAATGAGTAAATCCTACATTTCGTGCTACAATAATGAGAAACTATAAATTAGAAAAACTCCAAAATGGAGAAACATTTGTAACGAGTGAGAAAGGAAACTCTATGGTTCCCCTCATTCATTCAGGACAAGAGCATAAATTATCCCCTGCATCTGTTGAGGATGTAGAAGTGGGAGATATTGTATATTGTAAGGTGAATGGAAAGTTTTATACACACTTGGTGAAGGCAGTAGATGTGAATAAAGGATGTCTAATTGGAAATAATAAGGGTAGAATTAACGGATGGACTAAAAGTGTATTTGGAAAAGTAGTGGAGGTTTTATGATTGAACTACGAATTGTAGAACACGAACTGGGAATGAAACCAGATATTCAGTATCGTTTTATGTTGTTTCCTATTGGTCAGGGTGGTTATTTGTGCCCACCAAATCCTGATATGAAATGGTCTGAATGGAGAACTGCCGAATGGGTAAAAGCAGAGGAGATTGAAGCATAAATAAGAATGTCTGTTGGTACTGCAATTCTCTACGGACAGATTAGGTGCTTTCGGGCACCTTTTCTATTATGAACTCTCATAAATAGTAATGCAGTACCAGTAGAATAGAAATGACTTATCAAAGTCCAAGAATATATTTGTATAAGATTACTTTTGAAGAAGTACCATATTATTACTATGGAGTTCATAAGGAAAAAAAATATAATGAATATTATATGGGTTCTCCTATAACAAACAAATGGTGTTGGGAACTCTATACACCAAAGAAACAAATACTTGAAGTTTTTCCATATACTGACGAAGGATGGTTGAGTGGAAATAAAATTGAAAAAAGAATAATATCATATGTTTTGAATGATAATTGGTGTTTGAATGAAAATTGTGGTTGTATTTTTTCTATAAAATCTTGTTCTATTGCGGGGAAGATTGGTGGAGGAAAATCTGGAAAACTAAACTATAAAAACAAAGTAGGAATACACGCACAGACAAAGGAAGAAAGAGATGCTGTTCGTAGAAAAGGACATCAGGTTCAAAAAGAACTTGGTGTTGGATTTTGGGGACTGACAAAAGAAGAAAGGTCAAAAAATTGTAAAAAAACTATATCACAGAAATGGCAATGCACTATCACTGGATACATAGCAAATCCTGGTGCTTTGTCAAATTATCAAAAACATAGAGGAATTAATACTTGTAATAGAATAAAAATAGAATAAGGACACTTGAAGAACTGGCACAAGGTCACTCCACAGGTGCCCTTTTTGCCTTATAATAGTAGGACAAACAAAGGAGGTTCAAATGCCCAGACTGACAGAAGAACAAGTAATTGAACTGGAAAACACTAAAGACATTTGGAAAGTTTCCTATCGTGAATCCGAGCGAGGATGGGGACAGGATACTTGGGATGCGTTCTTTGATTCTTATGAGGAAGCATATGAGGAGTATGTAGATACCAACAAGCAGAATAATAAAGATTACGTTCCAGATTATTATATTGTAGCATACGAACCTCAAAAAGTAACTGTTAAGACTGTAATCCAATGACTGAAGACGAACTTTTTCAACTTTGGAATAGAATGAGAAAGCAAAGAGTAGATGAGGGTCTTCCACCCCCCTTTGAACCTTCTCCAATGGAGTTTGGTGCCCGAGTTGCTAAACTTGCTTATGAAAAAGGTTGGAATGATGGATATGATGGTTGTTTTCAAGCAACAGGAGGACAATAATGATTACCAACGAACAAATCCTTGAAATTGCCTCTCAACATCTTTATTGTAATATGTCAGTTGTAGAGTGGTCTGGGAAAAGTGAAGACATCTTGAAGTTTGCCCGAGCAATCTACGAAATGGGTAATGAAAATGGTTGGGAAAGTCGTGAAGAAGCAGAATACTTCAACTCATCTTATCCAACTGGACCAACTGGACTTGTAGGAGACCCACAATGACTCTTGTAGCAATCTTTTATCATCACTCTAACAATCTTCCTATTGTGATGGAAGTATCTTCAACTGAAAAGTTTCGGGATTGTTGTGATACAATTCCAACTGACTGGGCATATCTTATGAATAAGGAAACAGGAGAAATTACATACACTTATAGAAACAACACTCTTACTGTTTCTCAACCAACCTCCACTAAAATCTCACACGAACAATCTATCAACCGAGTAGAACGATGACTGAAAACACTAAACTGATTGAAGCACTGGAAACCATTTCCAAAGAAACTGATGTTCCTGTAAAGGAGATTATTGAACTTCTTACTGGGTTCTGTTGGGATGAAGAAGAGGCATATGAACTGAAAGATTGGTCAGAGCAGTAGCATAAAGGACACTTGACGAACTGGAACAAGGTGCCTTTACAGGGCACCTTTTTTGTTGTATAATAACCTTATGAATAACCCCTCACTCAAATGATACAAATCAAAAAATCGTATGTTTTGGAACTCACAGAGGAACAAGCACAAGAACTCTATCAACTTCTACGAACTGAAAGGGATAGTGGATGTCTAACACCTGATAAAGAACTGGTGCTTGTTTATCACGAACTTAAAAAATTGTTTGATACGGGGATACGAAGCACGGAAAATAAAGATTATAAACACCTCTATGCTCCTGGAACAAAATGAATAAGTATCGTATCGTCAAAAAAACCAAAGGAGACCGCATAAGGTATTATCCACAGGTAAAGTTTCTGTTTTGGTGGTATAATCCATTCAAGTGTGAACCTTATAATGATGGTTCCTTTTTTTCACTTGAAGTAGCACAGAAGGAACTTTGTGATTATGTGAGGAGAACTACGACAGAATATATTGACTTTGACCCAGAGAGGGATTGTAAATGACTGCCAATTACAAACAACTTGCTCAAGACCTTTATGAAACTCTCAATAACGTGAGTGATTTTATTGATTTTGATATATTTCCACTCCCAATTTCCGAAAAATTAGATCGGGTTCTAAACAAATACGAACAAGAAACAACCAGAGGAACTGGAAGAACCACTGCTCTGTATATGAAAGCAATCACAGAAGCACTTGAAAATCCTGGTAAGAGTGTGGAGTTTATTGACCATTATCCTCATACCTGGGATGGTGTTAGTTTTCACAGAGAAAGATTAGAAAAGATTATCAATAAACTTGGTTATGATATTGTGGTTTCAACGAAGGGACGGGCACAGGTTTATCTTTACAATAGGTTTGGACGATGAAAGTTTATTCACTCTATTATAAAGACACATTTGTAGCAGCATTTCCAGAAAGGAAAGATGCTATTTTCTATGGTAAGCAGTTTTATGAGGATGCTTGGGATTGTAATATTGTAGAAGAGTATTTGAGTAAATCTCCATTAGTTTATACTCCTCCTCATTATACTCCTCTCACTTCTCCTAATACTATTCCTTGTATTTCTCCCGTAATCTCAAAATCACCTGTGAAATATTGTGAAATGAAATCCTTCAACATTAACGAAACTGTCAAGGTTCGTCTCACAAAGTTCGGTAAAGAACTTCATAAGAAACGGTGGGAAGATTTTTGGAACTCTCACGGTAAATTGAATAAGTTTCCTTATGAACCACCTAAAGAAGATGAGAATGGATACTGTGAATTTCAAATGTGGGATTTGATGGAGAAGTTTGGAAATCACTGTGGTCTTTGTAAGGAACTTGCTTTTGAAACTGTTATTCTTATTGATGAGGAGGATTTAAAATGACTGAAGAACAACGTAAACAACTTGAGGAAATAAGACAATCTTTTTTATCTGGTAATTACAAGATAATCTGCGACGAAACGAATAATACAGCACAAGATATTGAGAATGGTGTGGTGAATGTTACGGTTATATCTTATAAATCAATAGACTACATTCCAGTTAATTTTGTGATAAAGAAAGATGACTGAACCAACCGACGAACAAATTGATGAACTTTGGGATGAGATTGGAGGGTATTACAATCTTTATCCCGAAGTTAGAAATACTGTCCGTGAGGCACTCAATCGTTGGGGAAATATTGAGGATGAAGAATGACTGAAGAAGAAACTCAAAAACTTATAAAAAAATGGGAACCTCTTTTGACTGCAGAAACATCCCCCGATGCAACTGTTTTACTTATTGAACCTATGGAAACACCAGTTAGTGAGGAAGTGAAATGACCAATCCCCTAATTGAAAAATATAACCAAATCTATAAACCAGAACCTCCAAAAGACCCATACAGTCATTTGCGATATGAGGACAGGAAACTCATTTATGAACTTGAAAAGTTGATAGAAGACCTCAAAACAGGTAAAGCATCTTTTCAGAACTATGAAGCAAAAGACAATTATAGGAGAGCAAATACTATACCTTCTTATTTTTGGGGGATTGAACCATCATCTAATATTGACTATAATCCATATGTGAAGTATAATGAGGGGCAAATGATTACTATTCAGGTGTTTAGGTCTTATGACTAATTCTAATCCTTTGCTGGATAAGTATTTTGAACTTTACCCAGAGAAAAAAGAAAAACCAAAAGTCATAAAAGCAGAAGAGTTTGAAGGTGAAATAACATTAGCACAAGTTGAGAACGCATTCAAAAAATGGGATTCAGTCGCATCCAATCTCACAACTCCATCAGTAGCAACATCAAACACAGGTATTACAAAGGCATCAACAATCAAATCTTATGACAAACACAGTGCGAATGATGCTTTCTTAGAATTGGCAGAAAAAGTAAAGAACGGAACCGCACAAGTAAAATGTGTATCTTTACAGGTTGATGCTATTGGAGGTTTCAGTTGTGGTAAAAGAATAACCTTTGAGGTTTATGATTATGAACCTTGAAGAAATCCAAAAGTTCTTGGATGATAATAACACCACCCTTGAAGAGTATTTGAGGGAGAATATGATTACTGATGAAGACAGGAAATATTTTGATAAGATATGGGTGGATGCGATTTACAAAAATCTTGACTTGCCCACATAAATCCACTATAATACACAAAGTTATTTGAAAATCATTATGGAAAACCTTATTGTCGCAAAAGTTCCTGAAGATTATTCAGCACAACTAAAAAAAGAACTTGGGGATAGTATTAGATTTGCTATTGAAACAAATAGAGTAATAGTAGTTCCAGAGAGTGTAGAGATTTATAGTATTCCTGTGAATGAGTGAGGACACTTGAAGAACTGGCACAGGGGATGCTCTGTGGGGTTCTGGGAGTGGTATGATACTCTTATACACCCAGAAACCTCTTATGACTATTGTTCATATGACCGAAGGTCTTGATAATGAAGACAAACTTCCTCTTCCTACTCACGAAGAACTTTGTGAAATGATGATTGAACATTGGGAGAAAGAAATTCGACTGGTTCAGGCAGGATTGGGATTTAGAATTGGTTATCATAAACAAATTGTAAATCAATATAAACAAATTTTAAAGAAACTGAAATGACTATCTTAGCAACTGAACTTCTCCAACTGTTTGCCAAAGCAAATAAACTTGGTGCTACTTACGACATCAAACAAAAAGATGATGGGTTTGAGATAAAAATCTATTATACTTGGGTTGAAGATGATTATTACCATTATTCAGTTTTTATCACAAATGAGAATGAAAGTACCTGGAATAAAGGTGATTATGATTTTGATGCTATGATGAGTATTCTTGATGAAGAGTTGGAAACAAAAAGACGAGATGAACTCAAAGCACAAAAACGACAAGAACTGATTGATCGTTTGACTGATGAAGAAAAAGAACTTCTTAACCTGAAATGACTAACCAACCTAAAAAAATTCAAGTCAAAGAAACTCAACAATACTGGGGGGACTTTGATGGTTCTCTTGAGAATATTATTGCTTCACTCCAAAATGATTTAGATGCTGGTTGGGAGGGAATTGAGAGTGATTGGGAATGGGATTATGGTGGTGAAAAATACACCGAATATTACCTCTACAAGCATCGGGAAGAAACCGACAAAGAGTATGAGAAACGGATGAAGCAATTGGAGAAAGAAAAGGCAGAGAAAGTAAAAGCAAAGGAACGAAAACTTAAACAACTCAAGAAAGACCTTGCTTCCTTGACTGATGAAGAAAAAGAACTACTTAACCTGAAATGACTACTCAAATCACCAAAGAACAACTGAATCAACTTTGGAATGCGATTGAATACACACGGGCAACGATTGGAAATGGTTGTGTAATTGAAAGTACGGAAAAACCTGATTGGGTGCTCATTCATAAAGGTAGGGCACATCAATCCAGAGAGTTTCTAAATCAAGCAAAAGACCTTGTAAATCAACTCAAAGCAGAACTAAAATGACGGAAATTGAAAAAACAGAAGGAGAAATAAAAGTCCTTCAAGCAAAATTAGAACTTCTCAAAGAAATGGAGAAGCACAAATCTCCGTGTGAAGAGGCATATAAAAGAGTTTATGGTAATTATCCTGATACTGGTATTGGTAATGGGATGTCTTATGTCTGGTGGGATGTTTTCTGCAAGGGGTATAATGCCTCAAAGGAAGATTATAAGGTAGGAGCATATCAACCAACTCCACAAGAACCAAAAAAACGCAAAACTCTTTATCAATTTCTTGGTGAATACAAATATGGAGTTGGTGAGGATTTTCCTAACTTTGATGATGATGAGTTTAGTATTCTTGATTGGCACCAAATTTTTATAGATTATCTTTATGAGTGTTGTGATATTATTAATGAAGACGACAAACAAATTACCGTAAAACTTAATCAATCTCAACTAGGAGGACTTAATGATTGATTATAGATTTGAGTATATAAGAAACCAAATAACTGATGAAATTCTTATGGAACAACAAAAATCAAATAACGAAAAAATACAACAACTCAAAGAAGATATTGCTCTCCTTCAAATGAAACTACAAAAACTTGAAGAAACAAAATCACCAGCAGAAGAGGCATATAAAGATGCTTATGGTGAGTATCCTATGGGAGAACCTTTCTGGGTTGTCTTCAAGAAAGGTTATGAAGCACACCAATCGTTAGTGGATGATGCAAATAAAATCAAAGCAGAAGCATCTATGATTAACTGTATTATACGAGGTAATCCTCCTAATGGATGTTCTTCTTGGAGTGAATGGTTTGAACTATTCGGTTCTAAAGGTATTCTTCATAATCTAAACATCTCAGCAAAAGAATATCAACCAACAAAACCACAGACACTTTATGATGCTCTTCGTAAACTTGACAAACCTATGTTTATTGATGATGTTTTGGGTGCGGTTGATAAATGGTTGCCTAAAGAACACGACCTGAATTCTGATGGATGGAATAAGTGTGTTAGAATGCTACGGGAGAAACTACGATGACCAAAGACACCTGGAAAAGGTGGAACATCTATACCTCAATCCATCTCTTTGAGTATTGTGTGTATTCTTGGTCAAATTTGATGTATCCACATATTCACGGGTTTGAAGATGAAGAAAGAATGAGAAAGTTGTTCTGGCACTATCTAAATTATGGGAATTGCAATACCTATTATGACTGACGACCAACTAATTGAAGAATACTCAAAAGAACTTCTGGGTTCTCTTTATACTCCAGGTAAACTTACTGTAGAAAAACTGATTGAACATTCACGCAGACTTAGAAAAATTAATGGGGAACTTACTGAAGTCCGTAAGGAAGCATACAAAGAAGGATTTGATAGTGGAATGAGGATGGCAGAAAGACATAAGGTGCCTATTGAAACTCTTAAACTTTTGACTATTAAACAACTTGCAAATTTGATTGAAAGTGATGACTGACCGCAACTTTGAGAAAGAACTTCTCTATTTACGATATGTCGATATGGAGGATGGGAGTGATACTGAAACCATTTGCTATCCTTCTTTGATTTGTATTATCACCGAATTGTGTGATAGAATTGAACAACTAGAGAAAGATAATGAACTCCTGAAATCTTATGCTTGGGAACAATGAGAATTGAAATCACTTACACACCACATCCAACAAAAGGATATACTGCTACTATCTGGGATGGTCCTGATGGAATAGATGAAGATAGTTTTGTTTGCCGTTCTCTTGGAGAATGTTTTGAACAGATTGTAATGTGGAGAACATTAAACGCACAACATTATCGTGAGGCAGAATGACTGAAAACGAAAAACAAATCGCAAACGAACAACTGAATAAGTGTATTGAATGGGTTGCCTTCAATCTTCAACCGACTTATCAACGACCCATAAAACAACAATTGGAAAAAATGAGGAAGGATTGTGATTTGAGTTTAAGTGAAGAATGACTGAACTTGTTAATCTTGAAGAATGTGTTGATTATGTCGTCAAAGTTGTTCGCAGAGACGATAGTACTCTTTATGGTAAAATTAGAAATTCTCCTGCCTATCCAGATGATGACCGTTCTTTTGTATTTGATTTGGGAAGTGGTGGTGGACTTCGTTATAGTAAATATGGTAGAGTAGTAAAAAAAGCAAACAAACTTGATATTATCTGGATTAAAAAAATAGCAAAGGAGACTGAAGATGTCAGATGAACAAATTGATACGATGCTCCAGATGCACCGACATCTTATTGTGAGTGAGATGACTGCTTGGTGTCATAAAATCAACAAAGATTACCGTGGTGCTGAACTTCAAGAACAAGTAAATAACGAAAAGTGGTCTGAATTTGCTCTATGGTTGAGAAAGATTAGAGATGAGTGAAGAATACGGGAATCTTTCTGATGGTTTCTTTCTTTCTGAAAAGGAGATTGAAGACTTGAGAAACTCTAAAAAGGAATTAACGGATTATGGTAGAAAGAAACTGAGAGAACTTATTGAGAAGCAGAAGAAAGAGGACACCTGAAGAACTGGCACAAGACCCCTCTACAGGGGCACCAGATGCCCTATAATAGTCTCATACACACAGAAACCTCTTATGAAATACCTAACAATTGAGAGTTTCGTCAATTCTATGAATGAGGAAGACCTCTGGAAGGTTATTGAGGATTATGAGAATTGGAAAGAAACTGGTGAGGATGAAAACTCTTTATTGCGAAATAAGGCACGGGAGTTCTGTTCTAACTTAACTCTTCCATTACGTTATCATAGTGATTGGATGCCTAAAATTGCTATGGGTGCTTACCGACACTTTGCCCTGAAATATAAGCAGGTGAAGAATGACTGAACCACAAGAAATTATCAGGGATGACCTTATAAAAGAACTCAAAGAAAAAACAAAGCACTTATTTGAGGACACTTGAACAACTGGCACAAGGGCACTTTACAGGTGCCCCCCTTTTCCATTATAATACATACATTAGAACGATAGACGTTCTAACAACACAACATTCTAAGGAGTTTAGAATTATGAAAAAATATGATGTAATTGTTTTTATTGGTCGGTTTCAACCGTTCCATAATGCTCACCTAGAGATTATCAAACGGGCAACAGAACTTGCAGAACACACTGCGATTATTGTGGGGTCTGCAAATCAACCCAGAACTTTTAAGAACCCATTCTCTTATGATGAACGGGAATATTTAATCAACGAAACTTTAATGATGGTAAATGCTAGTTATAGCATTCATCCAATTCAAGATACCATCTACAACAATGATGCTTGGGTATCTAGAGTTCAAAGTATTGTGAATAAAATCAATCCCTTTGAAGACATTAAAGTTGGAATTATTGGATACAAGAAAGATGAGACTTCTTTCTATCTTGATATGTTCCCTCAGTGGGACCTAATTGAAGTCCCTTTGATTGAAGAACTGAGTGCATCTCAAATCCGAAAACTCTACTTCAAAGAGGACTACAACCCAAACTTTATTAAGAGTGTCATTCCAGTAGAAGTTCTGGAGTTTCTCAATAAGTTTTCTAAGACAGAGGATTACGACCAAATTCTCCGAGAGATTGATTTTGTTGAAAAATATAAGTCTCAGTATGCTTCTTTCCCATATCCCCCAACCTTCGTGACGGTGGATGCCGTCGTAGTGCAGTGTGGGCACATTCTGATGATTCGTCGTCGGGCAGAACCTGGAAAGGGTCTCCTTGCCCTTCCTGGAGGGTTCCTAGACGCTTTAAGCGACAAGTCCCTAGAGGATGCTATGATACGGGAAGTGAGGGAGGAAACTCAACTCAAGGTGCCTGCTCCAGTTCTTCGTGGTAATATAGCAGAAGCAAAAGTCTTTGATGCGATTGAACGAAGCACCAGAGGTAGGACAATCACTCATGCATTTCACATCAAACTTCCTAACGGAGAACTTCCAAAAGTCAAAGGTGGAAGTGATGCTACATCTGCAAAATGGATTCCAATTTCCAAAATCAATCCAAGTGAGTGCTACGAAGACCATTACGAAATCATCAACTATTTTACCGGAGTATAACAATGATGCAATTCAAAGAACAAAACTTTCTAGAGAAGTATAGTCAATATGTCTTTTTCTATAATGGGTTCCTATCAAACTGGGCGGATACTCCTTTTCTAGATACCCGAAGTGGAGACCCATATAACTGCGCCGAACAGTATATGATGCATAAGAAGGCATTACTCTTTAATGACCTTGATATTGCTCGAAAGATTATGAAGAAAACCTTTCCAGGAGACCAGAAAGCACTTGGTCGTAAAGTCAAGAACTTCAATAAGGAAGTTTGGGATAATCACGCAAGGCAAATTGTTTATGAGGGATGCTTTTATAAGTTCACTCAAAATGAAGATGCTTATAATTACCTGATGGAAACTAAAGGTTATTATCTGGTTGAAGCATCACCTACTGATACTGTTTGGGGTGTGGGTCTTGGTGGTTATGAGAAAGAGATTGAAAATCCTGCTAATTGGCAAGGAACTAATTGGTTGGGTCAAGTTCTCACTGCTTTGCGTGAGGATTTAGATGGTAAACCTGAACTTGTTCTATAACACATTATCTACTATGAAAGCAACTGAGTTTTGTTATTGGTTACAGGGTTATTTTGAATTGCACGGTGATATAGGAGCAGAAGGATTAAGCAAAAGACAAGTTGACTTAATCCAAAGTCATCTCGCTCTTGTTTTTAAGCACGATATTGACCCTCAAGCAGGACCACCTCAACATCAACAAGTGTTGAATAATATTCACGGTGGTAAAGAGCAATTTAGGTGTTAAACTAAAATGAAAGGTGTTATAAGTCCAAGACTTAGAAAAATACTTAACGACCCTAAACTTCGGATAAAGTTTTTTGAGGAATATTTCGGGGTTAAGTTTATCAATCCACCGGAGAAAAGACCCAAAATAAAAGAACCTAAACCAAAAAAGAAAAGAACCCTTTTAGATATTATTTTAGGTAAATGAAACTTTGACAGGTGACAGTCATTAACACACAAAAGTCCTTTGGATAGACCGAAGGCATTATCCACATTTTAAGGAGTTTAAAATGATTAACAAAACGATTATCACAAACACAGATTCTTACAAGTTTTCGCAATACAATCAGTATCCCGAAGGGACTACGAACGTATATTCCTATGTTGAAAGTCGTGGAGGTAGTTGGAAACAAACTGTTTTCTTCGGTCTTCAAATCTTTCTAAAGGAGTATCTTTCTAATCCTATTACTCAGGAAGATATTGATTTTGCTGAACTAATTGCTGGGGGACACGGAGAACCTTTCAATCGTGAAGGTTGGGAATATATTCTTCGTGAATATGGTGGTAAGTTGCCTATTCGCATCAAAGCAGTTCCTGAAGGTTCTGTAATTCCTGTGAAGAATGTTCTTGCTACTGTTGAAAATACTGACCCTCAATGTGCTTGGTTGACAAGTTATATTGAGACTGCACTTCTCAGGAGTATTTGGTACGGAACTACTGTTGCTACCAACTCCTACGAAAGTAAGAGAATCATTCACGATTACTTGATGAAAACTGGAGATCCCAGAACGATTGAGTTCAAACTTCACGATTTCGGTGCTCGTGGTGTATCTTCCTTCGAGTCTGCTGGTATTGGTGGTCTCGCACACCTTGTAAACTTTCAGGGAACTGATACGGTAAGTGCTTTGCTTTATGGTAAAGAATACTACAACATTGATATTGCAGGATTCTCTATTCCTGCTATGGAACACAGCACCGTGACTTCTTGGGGTAGAAAGGGTGAAGAAGATTCTTACCGTAATATGGTAAAAATCTACGGCAAACCTAACAGTCTCTTTGCTTGCGTAAGTGATAGTTATAACATTTACGATGCCTGCCATATGTGGGGCACTGTTCTCAAGGATGATGTAATCAACTCTGGTGCAACTCTTGTGGTTCGTCCTGATAGTGGTTATCCTCCAGAAGTTGTAACTGAGTGCCTTAAGATTCTTGATAGTCACTATGGACACACGGTAAATGATAAAGGATTCAAAGTTCTTAATCACGTCCGTATTATTCAAGGTGATGGTATCACTCAAGATACGATTGACCGAATTCTTTATAGAGCAATGACTGCTGGATATTCTGCAGACAACATTGCCTTCGGTCAAGGTGGTAAACTTCTTCAAAGTATTGACCGTGATACTCAGAAGTTTGCAATGAAGTGTTCTTCAATTGAAGTTAAAGGAGAACAGAGAGATGTGTATAAGAGTCCAATTACCGATATGGGTAAAGAATCCAAGAAAGGTCGTGTAACACTCTATCGTAATGATGAAGGTTATTTCACTGACTTGGAAGGTAGGACTGATGCTGAAGAAGTTCTTGAGACTGTGTTTGAGAATGGTGAAATCGTCAAAGAGTATACCTTTGATGAAGTCCGATACAATGCTTCTGTAATTGTCTGAGGACACTTGAACAACTGGCACAGGGCATCCTTTGGGGTGCCCTTTCTTGCCTTATAATACTCTCATACACACAAAGGAACTCTCTTATGACTTTCTCCGCAGAAGAACTCATTACTCTCACAAACCAAAAACAGAAAATGGGAATGAAAGAAACTTTTGTTGAAAAAAATCAACGAATTGAAGTTGCTATTGATACTCTTGCTTATCTTGTAATGAACAAGGTTGATTTGGAGGAAATGAAGATTCTTATGAAAGACCTTAATGAGATTGTGGAGAACAGTTGAAGAACCGTCACAAAGGCACTTGAAATCAGGTGCCTTTTGCTGTATAATAGTCTCATACACACAGAAACCTAATGACTGACACACCCAAAAAATATAAAAATGAATATCTAAAACTCATTCGTTTACTTAAAGATAGGGCAGAGGATAGAACTTGTTTTGATATTCATGGGGATAGTTATGATAAGACTTCTGGTAGTCATAATGATGCTTTTAACGATGGTTCTGCGTGGGGAGAAATTACATTTGCCAGACAGGTATTGTGGGAAATGGGAGTAAAGTTTGAAATAGACACTTGAAGAACCGGCACAAGGGCACTTGAAACCGAGTGCCCTTTGTTGTATAATATGAGAAATCAAAGGAACCAACATTATGGATGTTTCTCCATACCCAGACGAAATGTTCGAAGAGGCAGAACGTCGTGAAGCAGAAAACAGAGAATGGAAACGAAAAGAAAGGAGTAATCGTGTTCTGCAAAGGTATAATGACTACTACAATATGGAATGTGAATCATTACCAACTGGAGGACCAATTAGTATGATGCATTTGCAGATGATTACCCTACAATCTGCAATTGACGCATTTCGTTGCGAACACTTAAATCAGCAATATGACTTTATTGCGATTTCTGATATTGAGGATTTGATTGAGGCACTTGATGAGCAGGCAACTGCATTTCTGAAAAGAGTTAGGGAATTCAAAGATAGTGCTGATGGTGTAGCATAATGCCACGATTTATTAAGAATCCTGATGAGTTCGTTCTTGAGGACGTTTCTATGGTACACTATGAGGTGATGGAGCAAGGTCGTGCCGTATGGTTGGGAATCTATCTCACCAACGGTAAAATCTATCACCTGAATATTGGTGGCGACAATCTCTATGTAAACTACAGTGATGAAACCCCATGACCTATGACGAACTTTATGAGCACATCGTTAAGTATGTTGCTTCTCCTCATACCACCATCACAGAACACGATAAGCGTCGTGCTTGTCTAATTCTTGGAGCATTTATGGAGTTTATGCTTGATTGTCTTGATGAAGGTGTAGACCCACGAACACTTGATATGACTGGTTTTGTGAATGAGAAACTTGATGAACTTGAAGGAAAATGAAAAAATTTCAGATGTGTTTTGAAATGTGGAAATCACTTATGACTTCTAATAGTTCAAATGTGATTGTGTATCAAAGTATGTTCTGGAATTATTTGAACTATTCTTATATTTCTAGTATCAAAGGTGAATGGTAATGGACATTCAACAATTCTTAGATACTATTCCACAAAAAATTCATCGTCGTTGGGTTGTGACAGTTACTCAACAACATAAGTTTCCATACAAAACAGAAAGAGCACTTAGGGCATATGCAGAGCACGATGCTTTACATTATCTCTTTCAACAACCATTCACAGAAGAAGGTGAGAAACACGTAGCATATCTGGAACAGAAGTTTAATCGTGGTTGGTTGCCATATGGTGAGAAATATAATGTCTTTATTCCAAAAGAATGTGATTGTGGTATAATTACATCAGAACTGATTGATGAAACCACAGAGATTATCTACGAATTTTATGATGATACTTATTAACAAACTTATAATCAGCAACAGATACATAAAATATTCTAGTTTCTGGTGGTGGTATCGTTTGATTTCTCATCAGGGTTTCAGGTTTGATGATTATCACATTTGGGGTTCATTCTGGAGTTCTCTGAATGGTGGATGGTTGGATATGAACTACAAATGGGAGTTTGAGAAGTTCTGGGGTAAAGGAGTGGAACCAGAAAAGATTGTCCTACCGGCAGAAGATTTTGATGCTCTTGTAGAACGATTGAATGAACCACCACAATACGACGAAAAGATTGCTAAACTACTTCAACGCAAAGCACCTTGGGATTTTGATGAATGATATGGTTAGCACTTACAATTATTCTTATACTGTTGTTTATTAGACGCACTGGATTATTAGGATGACATACATTAACATACTCATACTTCTCATTCTCGCACATTTTGTTGCCGATTTTGTGCTACAAAATGATAGAATGGCAGTAGAAAAATGCCCTGGAAAAGATGTAGTTCTTCACTGGACTTGGTGGATGGCAGGACATACGGCACTTCACGGATTGTTTGTTGCTGTAATTACTGGTATTCCTCTGCTTGGACTTGCAGAATGGATTATTCATTTTGCTATTGACTATGGTAAGTGTAGGGGTTATTATAACCTCGGAATGGACCAGGCATTTCATATTTTTTGTAAAATGCTCTGGGTTGCCTTTCTGTATGACACTCTCTAAACTGGCACAAGGGCACTTCACAGGTGCCCTTTGATGCCCTATAATAAAAGGATACAAGCACAGAAACCTTATGACTGAACTATCACCACAAGCGCAGGCGGTGAAAGATGCCGTGATTGCTCTGTACAGCGATCAGCAACAGATCCGGGACTGGGGTTGGCGACTCGATGCCCCTACTGTCGCCGCCGCCCTGCGAGCTGCTGCTGATCAGGTGGTGCCAGAGAGTGCTCCTCCACAATCGGCATACCTCTTTGTGCGTTGGGACGCTATGGACGAGATCCGCGCCCAACTCCTCGCCATCGCCGACGAGCTGGAGGCTCTGCCCAATGACTGACGAATCGTATGTAGGTGAGTTCGGGAGGCCGAGCGATGAC
>Ga0207942_1000205_pt1 | contig 16322 bp, 22 predicted proteins | sample LakMenEpi12Oct12_FD_150687 | JGI IMG/M metagenome (GOLD analysis project Ga0207942, IMG submission 150687) | Freshwater microbial communities from Lake Mendota, WI - 12OCT2012 deep hole epilimnion (SPAdes) | ecosystem: Environmental > Aquatic > Freshwater > Lake > Epilimnion/Euphotic zone ... | reverse complement strand
GAGTTTTGCTCACCGACTCACCATATTTATAGTTCTGAATGGCTGAACCTTTTACATCCAGACCCGCTGCATCGGTGGCTACATAGACGCCAATTTTGCGAGTTTTGGTATTATAAATCCACAACTTCTCGGCTCCGACAATCTTTACAGGATCGATTGAGACCAACTTGTTGTCGATATCGTCCTTCTTAAACTTGAGATTTTTAATCTTCTTCTCAAAGGAGATTGGCTTCTTCTTGCGTGGCTTCCGAGCAGCACTCTTGTTAGATGCCAACTTCTCAGCATCGGTCGCAATCGCACCAAAGAACTTCGCGCCCTCGATCATCTCTTTGCGAGGACGAGGATACGATTCTTTTACATACTCATCCTTGGACTCAATAATCTCAATCCAGTCAGCAGTACGCTTCTTGAAGTATTCTGCAATCTTCGAAGCATGCATTGGCTTGACTTCGTTCTCAATCATCCATGTGTAGGGAACAAATCCCACCCCAGATTGTCTGTGCCAGACTTCGTCGAACTTGGCTTCGAGTTCCATGACGAAGAAGTCGACTTTGGATTGGACTCGCTCTTGGATTGAGACGACATTGCTGGTGTTGACAACTGGGACATCAAGATTTTTTTCTGCGACGATCTTGTCCAGGCGATCTCGAAAGACATCCATGCGCTCCTTAAAGGATTCAAGTGTACGGCTGTCAATACACGCGCCCCTAGAAAGGCATCGCGCCACCCAGCCATCGACAATATTCCAAGAATTGTTCAGATAATCTGCTGCTTGCTTTTGCAGCGGAGTAATCTCATTACTCTTGACAAGATACTCAATCAGATACTTGCGAGCATCACGAGATTCTCTATTGTGATTGTACCACTGAAATGCATGAATCAAATCAAACTGACTGCAAGTTTTAGTGCTCTTTTCCCAGGTGGGTTCGGGAACAACCTTTGGTATGTACTTTGCCATATAAACTATTATACCTTTACAAATTTAATTTGTCAACAGCAATAATTAGAATTGCTTGCTCACGGCTTGACCTACTTCGATGCCCACGCCATAAACCTGCGCCAGACCCAAGCCAACACCCGTTCAAGTACGCTCACGGCTTCACCTCCTTGATCGCGTCGATGGCGCGTTGGGCGTGGTAGTCAGTCGACCTATGCCTCGCCACAAATAACGCTGAATACGCATACCATGCCGCATCTGCCGCCGACCCTTCGGCTACATAGTAATCGGCTACATAGTAAGCCCAGCGCGTCGCTTCAGTTGTGCGCTCTCGGCACATCACGCGCCACGATTCACCGTGTCCGTCAGCGTTGGCTGTGGGTTGATACGCCTCCAGCGCCGCCCACATTTCGTCGAGTTTCGCGCTCATGGCTTGACCTCCTTTGCCTTTGCGATGGCGGCGCGGGCTTTTACGGTCCAACAATCGGGGGAATGAGGACGATAAGAAAGTTCGTCACAGCAACCTCTATTCCCAATCTCATCAGATTCATGGGCATAAACAGTTTGGCAGCCATTTTCTAAAGCGAACTTCAACGCCTCCAACAGTTCTGCGTTTACCGCATGAAGGCGGCGCAGTTCGTCGGCGGCTTCAAGCAACTCCCCTGCATCAGCCCCAGACAGCCTGATTTGGTAGACTTCAGTACCGAGTGTTTGACCGCCGACGCACGGGAGCAACTTCTTGGAGTCATTCAACGCCTCCAACACGCCTGCCAACCGCAGGGCTTCGGGTTGTTTGCTCACGGCTTCACCTCCGTCGCCTTCGACTTCTTCAAATTCTCATCGCGCTCTTTCTTGGCTCGGAGAGACTTGGAGATTCTGTGATTCTCAGGCAGCAAGTCAAGACGGTCAATCTCGACGAGTTCAAGACACTCCTCAGGATACCAAGAAGAATCGTTCTTCTTTTCGATAATATGAAGAGTATACTCTTTGTGGGCAGCGCGACTTGGCCAGTGCGCATCAGCCGCTGAGCCAATGACAATCGCCAGACCACTAGAAAAATGACTCATCCACGAAGGGAGATTCGAAATCATCACCAAGTCGCCTTGGAAGAACTTTTGAACCTTCTTCGGTTTAGAAGTCTTGGTCTTCACATTCTTGCTCTTCATCACTCTTCTCCTCTAAAATTAGGCAGCGTTGCGGAAGCAAGTCTGCTTCGCGAGTTTCTGCCAGTTACTCTTGTCCATCTTATACAGACCAGAGATCTTGACAACCATACGCAGCGACAACTCACGCAGCCGCTCCATGTTGTTCTCGATAAACTCAAGAATCATCGTCTGCTCAGCAGCGTTGAAGCCACGGTCACGCAGCATGCCACCACGGACAACCTGTCGAATGCGAACGATATAATCCATCTTCGTCTTCATCGCAAGATCAAGATAGTGCGACCGAGAAACGAGAGCCTGGAAGTGCGGAGCCAACTTGTTGCCCGACTCAATCATCGCATCGAAATCGTAGTTGGTGATGAAGATGATGCTACCCTGGAATTCAAACTTCTCGGGGATGCTCTCGCCTTCCTCATCTTCTTCCTTCTCGATGGACTTTGACAGCCAGTGAAGAACGCGACGCTCGGTCGAGTCACATGCACCCTTCAGAAGATTCATGCTGACATCATCGTAGAAAACCGAGTCCGAGTCGTCGAACACCAGAACAGAATTCGGATGGCGCGTTTCGTACAGCAACTTGTACAGCGCAAGAGGACGCACATAACCCTTGATATAGGTCACGCTATGACCCTTCTGCTCGAGTTCCGTCAACTTGGCTTCGACCGTGAAGGACTTGCCGAGACCAGCAGGACCAGAAACGATGAGCGAGCGATTGATGCCCTTGCCTGTCGCCTCTGACATAATTGCGAGAGCCTCGAAACGGTCGGCGAGTTTGGATTCAATCTCGGCGACGGTCTCAACACGAACAGGCTTTACAGCCTGAGTCGCGAAATTGACAGCCTGACGCTTGCGCGTCATACGGAAACCAGACTTGGGAACGCCACGAGGCATCAGATATTCACCTTGTTATTCATCATAAGACTATTATCGGTTATTCTTGCTAAAAAGTAAATAAGAATAATTCTAATAAAATCAATAACTTACGCAAGTCCTTCCAGACCTCCTGCAATCCTATTGCAGCGGTCTAAAAAAAGGGGGACCCGAAGGTCCCCCAGGTAATTACTCCGTGATGATGTCGGTCGTCTCGCAGCCGTCGCTATCGGTCGTGATCTCCTCGACCCAGCGTGTCTTTTCGCTCTTGCGGTATAGGTCTAGTGCCTTCTCGCGGTTCTTCGTCGTGAGAATTTGCTTATTCCCTCTGACTCGCGCTCCTGTAATTGGGTGGTTGACTATGGCGTTTTCGTATACTTCATAATAAGTTTTCATACTCAACCATTATATTACAAAACCTATAATTTGTAAACACAAAAAACTCTAATAAAATCAATGACTTGTGCAACCTATTGATTTTTATAGATATATTCTACAAATTGGCTCGCCGACTTTTTCCAGTTCTTATCTCTTACGCTCAGATGAGTTGAGCCGCGATCAACTTCGAGGGCGAAACAAACAGCAGTAGACAAATCTACATCAACGAACCCATTCACACCATTTTGAATTTGATCAATTGGTCCTGTTACTGGATAAGCAGCTACTGGAGTTCCGCATGCCATTGCTTCAAGAATCACGATTCCATAAGTATCTACTTTGCTTGGAAACACAAACACATCTGCGAGTTGATAACATCTTGCCAACTCTTCACCGAATTTATATCCAAGAAATCGAATGTGTGGATATTTCTTTTGCAATTTCTTTTTATATGGTCCATCACCGACGATAACTTTAATAACTTCTACCGATGGCGCAACGCAACTAGAAACATCTAATTCACAAAATGCATCTAGATTCTTTTCTTTACTCACACGCCCAGCGTATAATAGAACAACTTTGTTGTCCTTGTATTTGTCATTGAATCGAAAATGAAAGTCATATCCCTTATCAAGAACAACTGAGTTCCAATTTGAATTTTCTTTCGCGTTAGATTCAGAGGAACACATCACATACTTTGCGTTCTTATGAAACCAGTTGAAGTACCATTTAGTCCACGAAACTGGAACACCGAACATCTCATTAAAGAACTCTGGGAACTTCGTATGGTAAGAAGTCGTATACTGTATTCCAAGTTTCTCAAGAACTCGTTTGGCTTGAAAACCGAGAATGCCTTCCGTGGCAATGTGGTACTTTGTGTCATATCCTAGCATATGCCAATGCTCATCTCGCGTTTCAATTATTTTAAACATCTTCTTGTAACTGCAAAATGGAAGCGGCACTTCTTTATAGAATGGCACTTTGATATTGCTGAATAATCCTGGATGAATAACATCAACTGTTATTTCAGGAGGCAGATTTGCAATAATGTTCTTATAGGTGGTCACAACACCATTTACTTGCGGTTCCCAAGCATCTGTAATGAGAACTATTTTCGTCCGAGCCATTCTATAATCTCCCATGTTCCGTCATAATGTTCAACTAATGCTGTGCAGGATTCTACCCAGTCTCCATCGTTCATGTATTCAATGCCGTTGATTGTTTTAATCTCTGCTCTATGAACATGACCGCAGATTACGCCATCGGCTTTTTGCTTTTTGCAATAATCTGTAATTAGATCTTCGAAGTTGTTTACATACGAAACCGCTTCTTTCGTTTTGTTCTTAAGATACTGGCTTAAACTCCAATGTGGCATGTTAAACCAGTTACGAACTTTACTTACAAGGACATTTAATTTCAACAAAACATTATACAGCATGTCACCTAGATGGTATAGCCACTGAAGTTTGGTTCTTAATACACCATCGAATAGATCGCCGTGAATCACCATATAGGTTTTGCCGTTGATACCCTCATGGCGACATTGATTCACAAGATCGATGTTGCCAAAATGAATATCGAATGGCAATAGATCGCGAAATGCATCGTCGTGATTGCCGACAACATAGGTGACTTTGGTATTGTTCTTTGCGGCTTTGAGAATTTTACGAATCACATCAGTGTGTGATTGCAGCCAATAGAATTTTCTTTTCAATCGCCATCCATCAATAATATCACCGACGAGATATAGATTTTCGCTTGAGTTATTTTTCAAGAAATCGCATAGCAAATCGGCTTTACATCCCCTTGAGCCCAAATGGACATCGGAGATGAAGATTGATTTGTATTGCATTGGAGACTCCGAGAACTGGAGTCATTATATAGCGCAAGATTATTACGATCTAATTAAAATTCGGTTCATCTTCCCCCCACTGCGCAATGGGTGCTAGATTGTACTTTTCTAGCGGGATCCTATAAAACTCAGCGCCGTGCGCATGACCTCTACACCGAAAGGTTGAGGCGAGTGTTGTTATTTAGTAAATTATCCCATTGAAACTGACTTGACATTGTTAACTTTAAACGAGCGCCATCCATTTGCGTCTAGATCCCACACAGACACATTATCATTACTAGATTGACGAGCAACGACTGTTCCATTATTCTTTGGTGCATTAGGAATATGCTCGCTCAACAATGTGCACTTCATGATGCGCTCTTCACCGTTGACCTTTGTAAAGGTCACAGTAACAACATTATTTCTCAATAACTCGTTTAAATTTTCTTTGTCAAAAATCATACTTGTTTCACCAATTGTTTAATTGTATTATTAGGAAATTGCCAATTTACAAGGATTGCTTTAAACATACTTTTAATTGTCTTTTTAGGTACTGATTTATCCTTGACCATCATACCATTATACCCTGCTTTCGCGTGATTGTTAATGAAATACTGCACATCACCAATATACGCACACAAAATTTCAGCAGAGTTATAATCGTTTTCTTTATAAGTTAGGACATGATACTTGTAACCCAATTCATCTGGTTCTGTGTGTTTGTCTTGATAGGAAAATATTGTGGAGTCAACATTAGCAAAATTATTTTCTTGTGTGACATGCCACAATGCACCGTCACAAGAGTCGAATTCTACTGCCATTTTAGTTGCCTCATATTTTTTCGTGTTGAGTTTGCTTATCAATCATATATCTTGCAATATACCAAGCATCAACAATATCAGTAGTAGGTGAACCAAGTTTCGTCGTAGGACTTATTATACTATGTAATTCTACAAAAGTATCCTTTACAAATGCTTCATACATCTTTTCTTTCGTAGCATTACCTTTACCAGTTGCATATTTCTTTATCACAGTTGGTGCAACTGTAAAGAACTTATATTCTTGCTTGTACAACATGTACTTTAGAATGCCACAGTTTTCGGCAAGATTGAACACTCTACCCTTGGAACCAAAAGAATAATCTTCAATTAGAATTGTGACTTTTTCTTTTTCAAATCCAGCCAAGATAGTTAGAACCCAAGAGGCGATATTCTCATATCGCTCCTGGTCTGTCATATATTCCTCGTGTTGTTCACCAAGAATATTATGAAACTTTCCTTGTACTGTTTTGCGATCGTTTAGGAAATAGAAAAATGAATTTGAAAATGTCTTATCGCGTGAAACGCATACACATGGAGAAGTTAGACTATAATCAATGCCTACTGTTACTGTAGTCATCTTCTTCTGTCCCTAGATCATCTTCTAGAGAATCAAATCCCTCATCATCGGATTCATTAAAATTAAGCTCTTCGCTTTCATTATCATAGAAATCGCCACAGAATGGGCAATGACTTGGTGAATAACTCACTTCATCATCGTCATATGATAAAGCAAATGAAGATCCACAATTATCGCATGTTAGTTTTAGATCAGGCATTGTTTTTAACCTCGTAATCGTATCTATCGTCATCAGAGAGAACCCACTTGGCTGTATTTTCTACAGACCACATTTGCGTTCCAAGTTTTCGTTCAATAAGATTTTGTCCAGGCTTCGTAACAAAGGATGGCTCAAATGCACGGCAGCGATTGTTTGGCTGAATTGCAAAATTACCATCATCAAGTTTAATCACATGACCACATTTATGTTGCCCTGGGACTTCGCTAAACCCAAGATCTGCAATGTTCTTGTCTTCATGCGCCCAGTCTAGCGTAAACATATAAGTCCCTTCATTCCATTTCTTGTTTCTATCAATATACTTCATACGCTTATTGATCAAGAAATCGAACTGCGTAACTCCAATGTATGAACTGAAAGAATCCCACAGAACTAGATTATATAGCGACGCTTGCGGCGCAGGAGTCTTATGACAGAAAGCGTGTATCGGCATGCGAAACCAAAGCCCTTCGTCTTCCATGATGAAATGAAAAAGTGGGGCACGATGCGGTATCGACGCCACACCGAATATAAGGACGGGAAGATATGAGTCTTTCGCTTCATCGAACTCTGTTCTGTTCTGAAGAAAGTTAGTCCGCACATAACATTCAATGGGCGGGATATTAGCGTTTATGTATGCCATGATAGTATATATCCTCAATCAAAGAAGAAAAGATGGAACAATCTAGAATTTATTATCGATTGACCAAAATATTCATTAGCAGCATGTATACACTTTGCATCAAAAAGAACCAAACGATTAAATACATTTCCAGCCGTATCTACAAGTTCAAATTTAGATCTATCGTAGTATCCGCCATTAAATGCATATTCTGCTCCTACATCAGTTTCACATCTGGCACCAGTCGCTTTGTGCGCGAATAATGATGTTCCGCTTTGGTATGGTGCGCCAGGAGTTAAGTAAATCATTCCAGCCCAAGTTTGGTTGTCCCAGTGATACACTAACGCATCTTCTGGGGTGCAATACTGGAACACACCATTCATTCCATGCTCATCCCAAACAGTAATCTTTTTACCAATAATCTCTTCAAACCTCTGACGCATCTGTGGCGTTTTGTACGACTGAGTTCTTTTACCCTTGTAGTATCGCAGATCCTCAGTGTATTCTAATTGCAAGGCAAAGTTTCTAACCAGTTCTGGGTCATCATAAAAGTCATCAACAATAAACATTCGCTTCGTGTTTTCTTTCTTTACAGCAAATACAGTTCCAAGATGAAGCGTTGTATACTGCGCAGTCAACTCACTTGCAATTTTATGCAAGTATTGCGGGTGTGTACCAGTGTCATGATAAAGGTTTTGATTAATGAGAAAGAAAAACTCTGGGAAAGGATTCTTTCGTTCTGGTTGCATCAGTTTTTCTGTGCATTGAACCATCCTTCGATAATCCATCAACTCCCAATATGTTTCGGCAAGATTAACAAGGTGATCGTTTCTAGGTGGGGCAAACTGTTCTGATTCTTTGTAGAATTCAATTGCCTTGTAATGCTCGTCTAGAAATCTATATGCATTACCAATACTGTTCATGGCAAAGTAAGCCATCTCATCAATATTTTTTGCTTTCTTCGTATTGCTATAATCGTGCGTATAGTCTAAGATTTGTTGGAAATAGAATATGCAGCGGCGAGCGTATTCTTCCTGGTGTATGTTTTTCAGTGGGAAAAAGTTTCCGCGATAGCAATCTTCATATGACTTACCGATATACCAAAAATGATACAGGTCAGTCAGCATTGTTCCTTCGCGAATCAATCGCTCTTCTAACTTCAACGCATCGCTAACATATTTCGTTGGAACAGTGTAACTTTCTCCCTGCATCACACCGCCAATTAATCTAAACTTATATCCTAGATTTTTGCGTTCAAAGTTTTCACCAACACCTTCTATGTCTAGATAGATGGTCTCGTGCGCTGGGTCGTGATTGAAGCGCCACGGTAACTTGGCGTTCCAGATCCATGCTCTGAAATAGATTAGAGGGTCAGCAATAGATGTTACATGAAATGCTTGAGTAGAATGATTGTCAAACGGTGACCAATCAAAGTCACTATCGACGATTAATGTCTCGTCACAATCCATCTTCATAATCCAGTCGCAGCCATGTTCTGTTTGGCGGCACTTCTGTAAGAGATGGTCACGATTCCAACCGAAGTTTACCCAGCCTTCTTCAACTTGGTAAACAAATCCTGGGATATTGTACTTTTCCTGCCATGCCTTTACAACTTCTGGTGTTCCATCCGTAGAACCATTATCCTGTAGAATCCAGTAATCAATATACGGAGCAACAGATTCTAGCATCTTCCCGATGTTCTGCGCTTCATTCTTGAACATCGAGATCATTACAATTTTAGTTTTCTTGTTCATATTTTTACTGGGTGTGGTCTACGCTTATCAGACTTAATGGCAACTAACCAAGCATCTGTGATTGCAATATTATCGCTTCGTGGTTCCCACCAAAAGGTATCAAGTTTAAATTCCTGAAACCGAATCTTGTCGTTACGAATAAACATTGCCTTATCTTTTCTGGTGTAATACCAGAAGCAGTTTTCATTCCAGTAACTCACGTGCGTTGGGTCTTGAAATGCACCGCGACCATCTGTTGAGGGCACCTGAATGAATACCCAACCATCATCAGCAAGAACACGGTAGATCTCTGCCATAATCTTGTGTTTATCGTTAAGATGCTCTATAATATGCGAAGCGTTGATTACACCAACGCTGTTATCTGGAAGCGGAATGCCATTATTAAGGTCAGCGGTAACATTACCATCTTCTAAATCAATATTGATATTGCATCCAGCCCGAGGATTAATTCCTCCGCCTAATTCTACAATATCCAACCCTCTGTCTTTCGCATCTTTACACGCAAGATCCCATGCATACTGCTTAAACAACTCTCTAGTTGTATCTTGAATTGCTTGATTTCTTTCTAACCAAGTATTGTTACCAGTAATCCTGTAAACATACAGGGGCTTATTGATATGATGCATCTTGGTGTTCAAGTATGTGCGAATAACCAATTCATGATCATCGCATATATCTAGATTTACATTATGACCACCAATGGACACATAAACACTTTTGCGCCACGCTCGAACATGGTCAGGCGCATACCAGATATACGCCATGCTGTGGCTTGTTGGTGCAAAAGAATTCATTGAGTAATGTTCTTTGCCACGCCACATGACTTTTTTATAAGTCCACCCATAATGAGCATCGTATGGTGTAAATTCATTGTTTACATGATAGGTGATACTATCACTGTATACAAATCCAACAGTAGGATCTTGAAATGCTTTGTATAATTCTTCTAAGCAATCTGGTGTGAGCATATCATCATGATCGACCTCAACAAGAACATCACCTGTTCCTAGATGAAAGGCTTTGTTCTTATTGAAGCCGATTTTAGAATTGATCTCATCACTCACAACAATTTTAATGCGCTCATCAGACTTAATGGCAACTAGCACTGGGTAATTTACTAGAGCATCCAAACCACCTTCCACACCATTCAAATAAATCACCCACTCCCAGTTCTCATAAGTTTGAGCAACAAGACTCTCATACAAGTCACCCAGAAACGAGTTCTTCAGGTGAGTGGGTGTTATAATGCTAAATTTCACAGTTCGCAGACTCCTGCCGAGCAAGCCAATTCTTTTGCTGAAGTTGTTGTATCTGTTTCTTCCATAAACTCTACCCAATTGATATCCACATTTTGGCGAGCAAGAAGTTCGTTATACAACGATTCATCAATTTCTTCGTAAGGTGCTTGACGATATGAACCGTTGTCGCGTGGGAGGAAAGAAACACCTGAAAGAATCGAGATGTTCTTGTAAACCCATGCACCAACTTCCATCCACTCATCATCACCAACATATACAGTGATAGATGGCTTGTGTTCACACCAGTGGTCTTGATAGATCTTCCAAAGTTCCAACTGTTCAATCGCAGTCATGTCGTTGCGTGTAACAGAGTTCTTTGGTGCCTTCATTGGGAATGAGAACACCCAATTTGACTTGCTGTAGAAATCTTCCTCAGCAAAGTATCCCTTGTTAATCATAAACTGAGCAAGAGGATCCTTCATATCAGCCCTAACTCTACGAATATAATATTGGGCATAGCGTGGGTGAATGCCTGAAGCGGAATCAACCAACTGTGATACAGTACCTGAAGGTTTGACGCAAGTAATTGCAGCCGACTGTGGAACACCAAGAGCATGTGCGAATTCCTTATTTGTTTCAACGCAATGAAGTCTGATAGCATCCAATGCATCAGCAAGTTTCTGTGATGGCTTATTAAGCAACTTGTTATCACAAATACCAGTAAAGGAAACGCCAAGTAGTCTTTCTTCATCGCAATTATTCTTCCATTTCTTATTGATGTAGCGGAAGTCTGTTAGCGTTGACTGAAGTGTACCAATGATTGTAGCCAAACGAGCCTTACGCTTCAATGATTCAACATCATCATTTGCGCGAACAACGATCTCAGAAAGATTACAGAACTCAAATGGACGAAGAATGATTTCACTGCAAGGATTTGTGCCGAACTCATGCTTTGGATCGCGGCGACCATTCTTAGCAGCAACAGCCTGTGAAGCAGCACGAGAGAAGATACCACGCTCACCAGACTTTGACATATAAAGAGCATGCCATTCATTCATGAATGTATCCATGTCTACTCGTTTGTCATACACTGCCGAAATATTTGCAAGTGCTCTTTGCCCATTGTGCGTCCACCAGTCACCTGACTTTGCATGACGCAACTGGTCATCGTTGAGGTCAGTTAGAGAAATGAGAGCAGAACGGCGAACACCACCGCAAACAACAATATCAGCAATCTTGCATACAATGTCATGGCACTCCAAGGTAGACAGTTTCCTGCCTCTTGCCTTTGTAAAGATATTGAGAGTGAATTTGAATAGATCGACCAATGGTTCTGGACCAGATGCGCGACCACCAAATACCTTTAGACGCTCACCCGCTGGGCGAACCTTTGATACATCCCACTTCGCGATCTTACCAGAATACAGAAGCGAAACGATTTCACGATAAGCAGAAGCCCAGCCAATCTTAGAATCAGCAACGACAACGGTTGTGTCTGTTTCGTGTAGTTCTTCTGGAACTTCTGGAAGTTTGTTAGTGTACTTTGATTCAACAGAGAAACCAACACCTGTTCCGCACATTAGAACATACATGATTTCATCAAATGCTTTTGTATTATCAATGGCAACATACGAGCAATTATAACCAGCGACTTGATCCTTTTCCAAAGCAGGTCCTGCGGTCATCAAGCAACGCATTGATGGCATGACTTCTAGATTTAGAATAGCAGTGCGCAATTCATCCCAAGGAACTTTCTTATTGTTGTCTGTTTTGCTCTTAAAATAACTGATGTATCTGTCAACAGTTTCATCCCATGTTTCTCGACGACCTAGATCATCGTTGAATCGTGCATATCTGGAAATGTGAATGAAATCTTGATAAATGCTAGGAAGTCTCGTAGCCATGATTGCTCCTTATTATTCTTGTGCGATGAATTGCGTTGATAGAGGGAATACTTCAGCAATAACCTTGGCGCACTCTTTCGCGATATCCATATGTTCTTTTTGAGTGCCGTTACCGCTTCGGAGTTGTATATAGTGAATCCAAGATCTTAATGTACCGCTCATGTACATACGGGACATAGTTAATCCCTCTGGAAGAACAGCACGAGCCTGTTCTTTAGCAATATTGTTATCGATTGCCCATCTGTAGACTTGTTTTACATGGTCAAGTAATTCTTGTTGCTTTCTATTCCATTCATACTGTACAAATAATTCTGCGCCAGAAATAGAATTTTGGCGGTTAGTTGGGTCTTGGAGTCTTGCTTCTCGAGTAACAAATTCCAGATCCTTTGTTGGGTCTGCGTAACGCTGCGAAAATTCCTGGAAAGAAAAACTGCGATGGCGAAGAATCTGACGAGCAATGTCTCTAGTTGTTTCAATTTCTAGACACATTGTTGCCATTTCTAGCGGTGACCAGTGCTGATGCTTCACCAGATACTTGATCAATTTTTCAGCAGTTTCACTGTTTAATTGATTAGAGGGATTGGAGACTCTTGCGCAATAAGCAACAAGGTCCGTTGGTGTCTCCAATCCCTCTAAAACTGGTTTACTGTATGATACTAATTGTACTTTCATATCACGAATTCTTTTTGAGCCAGTCCAAAACATTTTTTGGTGCTGTTTCACCGTAAGGGTCTGTGGTGCAGTTGTCTTCAAAACCAGGCTCAACAAACATCTTTTCAATCACGCCATTCTTTACAACTGCAGCATAGCGCCATGAACGAACACCGAAGCCAAGATTATCTTTCTTGACTAGCATCTTCATCTTCTTTGTAAACGCGCCACTGCCGTCAGGAATGACCTTGACATTAACAAGATTTTGCGACTTCGCCCATGCGTTCATAACGAAAGCGTCGTTGACTGATACGCAATAGATTTCCTTGATGCCACATGTCTGAAAATCAGCAAACATCTTTTCGAAGTCTGGCAACTGATATGTTGAACAGGTTGGTGTAAATGCACCTGGCAATGAGAATAGAACAACACGCTTGCGCTTGAACAAGTCCTTGCTCTTTACATCTTCCCAACGATATGGGTTATTCCCGCCAACAGACTCATCACGCACGCGAGTCTTGAAAACTACATTAGGAACTCTCTTTCCTTCCATATTCATAATTATTCTCCATTATTTACATTAAATATTTGCGGTTGAAGATGCTTAACTTCTTTCCAACCACCTTCAGCAGCCAAAGTTTGTGCACGAATAGAGGCATCGGCGTAATCCATAAACTTGCTATCATCAAACCACCACCACTTATCTAAAAAGAATTTTGGTTTGCGGCGATATTCAACATACCAATGTCCAGCATGAAACTGCAGTCTTACTTGAGTGATCGGATTTTTTACAATTTCTAAACCGAGGTCTGATAGATTACTCATGTTAACACCTTTTCCAACTTGTAAAGGTTAATTTTGCAGATAAACCTTTGTGCGTATTTCTATCTATAATATCTTTTATCTCGTCTGAAGTCAAACCATTTTGTATCATTTCGTTAATATCTTTCCCAGGGACATCGTCTGGAAACAAACAAACAGAATGACCAGCGTCAATTGATTTCTCAATCTGCTTTACAATATCTTTATTTCTTCTTTCGTTATCGTAGACCAGAACAGTATCTAGTTCTGGAAAAATTGCTGCCACGCCGCCCAAATTGCTATCACCAGAGGCAACACAATTCGGCAAGAAATAAGAATCAAACTGTCCTTCAACGACATAGATTCTATCTTCTTTTCGTACACGGTGCAATCCAAACACTTTCTTCTCATCTGACACCTTTACAGTGACATACCGTATCTTGGTGTCAGACAATGCTCTCCCCGCGACATTTGTAATCTCACCCTTTTCGTTAGTGTAAAGGAGAACTATACGATCGTCGTTTGGGACCTCGTCTTTACCATGATTGGGGAATTCTTTATCTAGGAAATCAAGAAATTTCGGGACGAATAGAATCTCGCTCCAATACTTCTCAGGAATCTTCCTATTTTTTATATAGTCGCGAGCATAGTGCTCTTCGGGAAGATTTACTATACTATAATCTTCAAACGCTCGCCAAGTTCTCTCCAGGCTTTCAACTGGCTCTGGATCTCTTCTGGTGTTGTTGAGAGAAGACTGGAACCTGGCGTGGGCGTTTCCCTTGAGTTGTTCGAAATCAGGCTTTTTGGCGTTAGTGCCGTATCCTGTTTCACCAGCTGAGTATCGTTCCAGGATGTATTGCTTATAGGTTGTACCATCTGTGTACTCCAAAAACTTCGAAAAAGTCGTCGACTTGCCGCAGTTGTGGCAGATGAAGAAGTAGTCGTTGGACTTGCGATAAACATAGCCTCTCGCCTTTAGTTTGTTCTTCTTTGAATCGCCGCAGTAAGGACAACGAAAGTTATAGAGATCAGTTTGCTTTTGCTTAAACTGTTCTAACTTCGAAGATATAAATGATAAAAACTTACGATCGATATAAACAGACATACATCACTAAAATTCACCAACGGATCAAACATTATATACTATTTTATTTCGAAAGGCAACCCTAACTTGGATAAAATCCAACCAATAACAACAGCGCCACCCATTACTAACCAACGCCATTTGTTCAGATCTTCGATCTTTTGTTTTTCAACTTCGTGGTGCAGTTTCATTTCTTGCCGAAGTGCTTTGATCTCATCCATAATAGATGACTCAATCTCTTCGATCTTGTTATGAACTTCACGGAGTTCGTCGTTATGCTGCTTCTCAAGTTTATCAAGAGTACGATCGAACTTTTCGTAGATGACTGAGAAGAAAGAAATCTTCTCTCGCATTGCAGCGACCTCAGTCTCTATTTTACTGAGTTTGTTCTCAAAGTCAACCATTGTTTTCTATCCCGTACATGTGCTTGAGCAAGTATTGTCTGGTTTTGTTATTCTTGTTTTTACAGATCTCATCACTCACCTTTGTTTCCCATATAAACGGAAACAAACCATGTACTAGCAAAATAAATGCCCACTTCCAAGATCGGAGTAGATGCTTTATGTAGGACATATTATTGTCCTGCAGGTGTGACATCACGAAGTAATTCTGATTGCGCTGGTGCCGCTGGAATTATTGTCTTGAGTGGCTTTGGTGGCGCCATCAATTCTTTTGGTGGTTCAGGCATTTCTATCTTTGGCACCAAACGAGTCAATGGATTTGCGCAACCAGCAAGAAACAAAAGGGAAAGTGCTAGAATATACTTCATTTCGCTGCCTCCCCTTTCTTCCATGGCATTTCTGGTAGTTTAATATCCAAGCCACGGTCTGCGTTTTGTTTATCTACGGATGCTTTTGTTTCAAGAATCCATGATTGCAAACTTACTAGTTGCTGAGCGTTTTGCAAACAGACAGAATAGTTTGCCAATACCGTACCAAGTGCCTGATTGTCTTTTACAACTGAATCCGTATCATCAGTTGTCATTTCAGGATTGAGTTCCTCGCCCTTTACGCTAGTGTCATGCAAGTAAACCCAACCGTTTGTTAGATTGAATTTGCCTGGAACTTGCTGTTCAGCAGCATCACGATAAATTGTTTCTCTTTGAGTGACAACTTTAATCTTGTCAACATACTCAGTAACAACTCTTTCCTTGATGTTTCTTTGCTCTTTTTCAAGTTCAATCTTCAGTTGCTCTGCTTCGTTTGCAGCCTTCTGAACCATAACTTCGCCAGCGTCAGTGCCTTTCTTGTAGCCAGCAGCAAATGCACCGCCAACTATAAGAACAACTGCGAGGATTTTATATGGTAACGGTATAAGCATATGCCACCTTTATTCGCACCAACTTTGCTTCTTTTCACCAAAGTATGCTCGAGCATGACCATTCTTGATCAATAGTTCAGATAATTTTTGACCATCGACAATTAGATCACCGAGCACACGCCCACCGAACTTGTCATGCTCTTTCAATTCAATCTGAATCTTTTTAGCATTG
>Ga0207942_1000204_pt1 | contig 16371 bp, 14 predicted proteins | sample LakMenEpi12Oct12_FD_150687 | JGI IMG/M metagenome (GOLD analysis project Ga0207942, IMG submission 150687) | Freshwater microbial communities from Lake Mendota, WI - 12OCT2012 deep hole epilimnion (SPAdes) | ecosystem: Environmental > Aquatic > Freshwater > Lake > Epilimnion/Euphotic zone ... | reverse complement strand
ATCCCTTAGGACACTTTGGATTTACACCACTTACCTTTTTACTGCTCTTTCCCTTTACACAGGTAATACTGGTTTTGGCCGGATTACTTACACCACTACCAGGAGTAGTTGTAGCTGGGGTAAGAGTTAATGTGCCGCGCTTAATTTGATAATTTTGATCTGCCTTATTTGCACCCGCTTGAGAGTAATAAATTCGAAATAGATTTGGTGAGACCTCATACCCTGTTGGATCTAAGCCCTCAACTCCTGTGCCAGTTAGCATCTGTGGAGCTGAGAAGGTAAGACCATCTTTGGAGGTGGATACAAATAATTGCTGTCTTCTAGATGAGGTGCAGGCGATATCTGCCAAAATCATGATGAAGTCATTAGCTTTTGCTCGAATAATCTCAGTATCAACATAACCACCTTCTAGGCGCCAACCTGGCTCTTTAGTAAAGGTGATGCCATCTGGGGAGATGTAGGAGGCAATCTTTTCTAAACACTTGCCAATTACTGGGCTTTCCACAATATAAATTCGCACCCGACCATCTGGCAATAGCACTGCATCTGGTACTCCCCAAGCTTTGGTGCTAGTTGGCACCTTCATCTCTTCACTTGTGGCACTTCTTGAGCCAATGCTGGTGCAACCTGCATCTAAACAAGGAGCTGAGTAAACCTGCTGAGATTGTGGATCCATCTCTTTAAAGTAAGCCCGCTTTGAACCATTTGGAAAGGTTACAACTGTAAAATCAAAACCTAATCTGCCGGTAAGTGATACTGGTGTACACACACCTGCCTCATTGCAATCACTGGCCACAGTGCCAGAGGCGCCATCTGCTCGCCAAACTCGATCCACACCATTAAACCGTTCAACATGAGCAGATGCTCCACTCATACCAAGTTGAACTTGGTCCTCCTTCATTTGGAAGGTGTTGGCAGATGCTTGAGGGGCAAGTAGGACAGATGAGATAAGTGAGAGTGAAATTACTAGCGGTAGTTTGATTTTCATGGCAAGAATGTTACATAACAGTATTGGATTTTAAAAGCATTACCTAGGAAAAGATTACTTATCGGAGTTTGCGTATGTTCCAGTAACTAGGAAGTAAACCCTACGGGCAATAGAGACAGCGTGATCGGCACACCGCTCGTAATATCGACCAAGCAATGTCATATCAATTGCTGTCTCCACCCCATGGGTCCACTTTGGATCTAGTAGAGTTTGAATGATCTTTCGATGTAGGGCGTCAATCTCATCATCATCTTTTTCCACCTCAAGGGCGCGCTCGGCATCACGATTTTGTAAAACTAGCGCCACCTTTTCAATAATCTTTACACACACCCGTCCCATATCCTCAATGGTTAATGCCAGCTCTGGTGGCACCGCGGTTGCTGGATATCGCATCCGAGCAGATTTTGAAATATGGTGGGCTAAATCTCCCATTCGCTCTAAATCTGCACTCATCCGAAGTGAGGTAACTAAGGTTCTAAGATCGGAGGCAACTGGACCTTGGCGAGCGATCAAATTAATAGTTCGAGCATCTAACTCATGTTGCATATCATCAATAATTGAATCATCGGCAATTACTTTTTCCGCCAAGGTTAGATCTGCAGTTAAGAGCGCGGTGGTGGCATGCTCCATGGCAACCTTAACCAACCCTGCCATTTGAACTAGTGTGGCACTAACACCATCTAGCTCCTCTTGAAATTGCTCACGCATTGGCTAAAGGTAGTAGGTAATCGCCCGGTATGCGGGGAGGCGGGTGAACAGGTCTTTAATAATTGGTTAAAACTGAGAATAGCTTGGGTTCTACTTAAGAAGTGGTTAACTAAACCACCCTAAAACTCCTACGATTAGGGGGTGATTTGGGGATTTAAAGAAAAGCTTAAAGAAAAGCAAAGTGTTAGTAACGCCAACCTTAAAATTCAAACCGATCTATCCACCCAAAGTTTTGATCTACTGCGAGCAATTGATGCTGAATCAATCGTAGTAAATGTTAGTGATTTGGTAATTTACTATTCAAATGGAATTAACACCTTTAATATTATTAAAGATGAGCGCATTCAAAATAAGGAGCTAAATAATTTAGTTAGAGCGGTCAGAAGATCAGGTGCCCAACAAGATGCCACTATCGCCCTGCCAAGAGGTCCAATTGGCGCTGGTACCCATGATCTATTGGTAAGAGTTTGCGCCATTGGCGATGCCGGACTAATTGCGATTTTAATCTTTGATGATAGTGAGATGCGCAGATTAGATGCTATCAGGCGAGATTTTGTAGCCAATATTTCACATGAGTTAAAGACACCAATTGGCGCCTTATCTATCTTAAGTGAGGCGGTATTAGATGCAGCTAATGATCCAGAAGCGATCTCTAAATTTGCCTCCCGGATGCAGGCTGAAAGTAAGCGCTTATCTGAGTTGGTACAAGAGATTATAAATCTATCTAGATTACAAGATGATGATCCACTTAAAAATGGTAAGTTAATAAAATTACCAGAAGTAATCACTGAGGCACTTGATCAATCAAGATTAAATGCTGAAAAGCGAAAGATCACATTATTTTTTGAAGCATTAGATGAGGCACAGATCTTAGGGGATCGAAATCAGGTAACTATGGCGGTAAATAACTTAATTGAGAATGCGATCAACTACTCACCAGATAACACCAGAGTAACAATTACCTTAAAGGTGGTAGATAAGTTAGCTGAGGTGGCAGTTTCAGATCAAGGTATTGGCATTCCAGAGAAAGATCTCGAGCGAATCTTTGAGCGGTTTTATCGAGTAGATCCAGCTAGATCTCGACTTACTGGTGGTACCGGGCTTGGCTTATCAATTGTCAAACATATTGCAAGTAATCATGGCGGAGATGTCTCACTGTGGTCGGTAGAAAATGCTGGCTCTACCTTCACGATTCGCTTTCCAATTGCAACAGATGAGATCGTAGATAGTTTAAAAAGTGAAGGATTAATGTGACCAAGATATTGGTAGTTGAAGATGAAGCATCATTTTCTGACGCACTCTCCTATGTACTTACTAAGGAGGGGTATGAGGTGGTGGTGGCAGATACTGGTGATGGCGCGATTGCCATCTTTGATAAAGGGGGGGCTGATTTAGTTTTACTAGATCTTATGTTGCCTGGGCTTTCTGGTACTGAGGTTTGCCGGCAACTTAGAAGTAGATCTAATGTGCCGATCATTATGTTAACCGCTAAAGATACTGAGGTAGATAAGGTAGTTGGACTTGAGTTAGGCGCAGATGATTATGTAACCAAGCCATACTCAAAGGCTGAGTTAATCGCCAGAATTAAGGCGGTCTTGCGCCGGCAAAGTGATCTACCAGAATCTATAGATCCGATATTAGTAGCCGGGCCAGTTCGCATAGATGTGGAGCGGCATCAGGTAAATGTAAATAATGAAAGTATCTCCCTACCACTAAAGGAGTTTGAGTTATTAGAGTATTTAGTAAGAAACTCTGGCCGAGTGTTAACTAGAGCTCAATTAATTGATCGAGTTTGGGGCTCTGATTACTTTGGGGATACTAAAACTTTAGATGTTCATGTTAAGCGACTAAGAGCTAAGATTGAAACAGATCCAGCAAATCCAGTATTCATCCAAACCATTAGAGGCTTAGGTTATAAGTTTGAAGGTTAGTTAGCCTCTTGCGGTATTGCAGTGGTAGCTACTTGGTTATATCGGTTTAACACCTCATAAATACCATCACCATTAACTATTAATGTATCTAGGGTTACTGGGGCAGCGCTAGCAAAGGTGAAGGTAACTGGGATTCGGTAGCCAGGCTCTTTATCTAGGGTTTGGATATAAGCATCAGCATTTGCAATATCACCGACAAAGGTAATTGGCTTATTTCTTAATAACTCTGAGCTTTTTGCGGTATAGATCGCAGGTTGATTATTAATTGTTACCGAAGTTATTTGATCACTTGTATCTGACCAATTTACTAATGTGCCAATTAAAACACCAGAGCCAGTTGAGGTTTTAATTACCTTAACATTTCGTAATCTAATCTCATCTGTCTGTGCTTCCACACCATCTGTTACCTGCTTAATTAAACGAGTTTGCGCCATCTGGCCTGAACCACAACCGGTAACAGTGGCAGCAATTGCGATAGTTGCAATTACTTTTTTAATATTGCTACTCATGGCTAAAGGTTATCTATATGTGGTTATTTCTTGAAAATTAAGGCCAATTTATGGGGGTGAATTGGGTCGCAAAATGCTGGTATTATTGGCTCCTAGCGAAAGGCCTGATCCCTCATATGACATTTAAAGTCGGCGAAACCGTTGTATATCCCCACCATGGCGCAGCACAGATCGAGGCGATCGAAAAGCGCACAATCAAAGGTGAAGAGAAGATCTACCTGGTATTAAAGGTAGCTCAGGGAGATTTAACTGTCAGAGTTCCAGCCGAAAACATTGATTTAGTAGGTGTCAGAGATGTGGTCGATAGCGCAGGATTAGATCAAGTATTTAATGTATTACGCCAGCCATACACCGAGGAGCCAACCAACTGGTCACGCCGGTATAAGGCAAATGTCGAAAAGCTAGCCTCCGGAGATGTAATTAAGGTAGCTGAGGTAGTTAGAGATTTATACCGCAGAGATTTAGATCGCGGCCTATCTGCTGGTGAGAAGCGAATGTTGGCAAAAGCAAAACAAATTTTAGTTTCCGAGTTAGCTCTAGCTGAGCGAACCGATGAAGAAAAAGCAGCCACCTTGCTTGATGAGGTACTGGCCTCTTAACTGGCAGTAATTTCTACTGTCATGATTAATAAAACTGCAGCAATTATTGCAGCTGCTGGCATGGGCCATCGCTTAGGAGCAAATCTTCCTAAATCCTTAGTGAAATTAATTGATAAAACCTTATTAGAGCATGCAGTTGCCAATTTAGCGCCAGTTGCCCAATTACTAATTGTTACCGCTCCAGCTGGTTATGAAGCTGAGTATAAAAAATTGCTGGGAGAAGAGGTTGAGGTAATTACCGGCGGCGTTCTGCGAAGTGACAGCATTAGAATTGCGATTGCAAAGATTCCAAATAATTATGAGTATGTTTTGGTGCATGATGCAGCAAGGGCGCTTGCCTCAACTAGATTAGCTAGTGAGGTAATAAATCAATTAATTAGAGGGCAGCAGGCGGTAATTCCAACTCTTGAGGTAATTGATACTATAAAAGAGGTGGATAACCAAGGTTATGTTAGAAACACATTAAATAGATCAGCGCTAAAGATTGTGCAAACCCCACAAGGCTTTAATAGATCAGTGCTGGAGCGGGCGCACCTGGCCTCAGAGGATGCCACCGATGATGCCGCCTTAGTTGAGGCGTTAGGAATTAAGGTAAAAACAATTGCTGGTGAGGATCAAGCATTTAAGATAACTACTAAAGGTGATATTAAAACTGCAATTAACTTTCTATTGCCAGATAATCAAAAACAATTACGAGTTGGTATTGGAGTTGATGCCCATGCCTTTAGCCAGGATAAAGATCGCAAGTTAGCTTTAGCTGGATTAATTTGGCCAGATGAGATTGGTTTAGATGGCCACTCAGATGGTGATGTGGCCGCTCATGCGATCTGTGACGCGCTTTTATCTGCTGCCGATCTTGGTGATCTAGGAAGTAATTTCGGTGTTTCAGATAGTAAGTACAAAGGTGCCACCGGTGCGCAGATGTTAAGTGAGTCTTTGGCAAAGGTAGTAGCAGCAGGATTTGAGATTGAAAATGTATCGGTGCAGATTGTTGGTAATCGACCAAAGATTGCGCCAAAGAGAGCGCAAGCAATATCTGCCCTATCTAAAGCATTAGCTGGCGCCAAAGTATCACTTTCTGCCACCTCAACTGATGGCTTGGGCTTTACTGGTGAGGGCAAGGGCTTATCGGCAATTGCCACTGCATTATTGATTAGTAAATCAAGTTAAGTAGATAAAAAGAGTTTAAGGGTAAAATTCAACTAATGAGTGAGCTAAAACTATACGATACTAAAACTCGGCAAACTTTAGAGTTTAAGCCAATTAAAAAAGGTGAGGTAGGTATCTATCTTTGTGGTGCCACTGTGCAAGCACCTCCCCATATTGGTCATATTCGAAGTGGAGTTAACTTTGATATTTTGCGCCGCTGGTTAATCGCCTCAGGTTTTAAAGTTACATTTGTTAGAAATGTAACTGATATTGATGACAAGATTTTGCACAAAGCTGTCCATGAAGAGATTCCTTGGTGGCAGGTAGCAATGAAGTATGAGCGAGCCTTTACCGATGCTTATAACGCGCTAAATGTTATGCCCCCTACCTATGAGCCAAGAGCAACTGGGCATATCACCCAGATGATTGAGCTAATGCAAAAATTAATTGAAAATGGTTCAGCATACGCACCAGGTAATGGCGATGTTTATTTAGAGGTAAGAAAGTTAACGGAGTACTTAACCTTATCTAATCAAAAATTAGATGATCTGCAATCTAGTGAAGAGACAGATTCAACTTACAAAAAAGATCCAAAGGATTTTGCACTTTGGAAAGCTGCGAAAAAAGGTGATCCATCCTGGCCAACACCATGGGGGCAAGGTCGTCCTGGTTGGCATCTTGAGTGCTCTGCTATGGCGCATGCATATTTGGGGGAGGAGTTTGATATTCATGGCGGGGGCCTAGATTTAATTTTTCCCCATCATGAAAATGAGATCGCCCAATCAAATGCTGCTGGTTATAAATTTGCCCGCAGCTGGATGCATAACGCTTGGGTGACGACAAGTGGTGAGAAGATGAGTAAATCATTGGGTAACTCACTGCAGGTAGTTGAGATTTTAAAAAAGGTGCGCGGAATTGAACTTAGATGGTATTTAGCAAGTGCGCATTACCGATCAATGTTGGAGTTTTCATTTGAGGCGCTAGCTGAATCTGCTACTGCATTTAAAAGAGTTGAGGCATTTTTAAGTAGGGCAAAGGCATTAGTTGGTGAAGATATTGAAACTTTGATTTCAGATGAGTTTAAGGCTGCGATGAATGATGATTTAGCGGTGCCACAATCTTTAGCGTTAATCGCTGAGTATATGCGGATTGGAAATTCAGCTGGGGAGGATAAAAAAGTATTAGCAAAAACAGCTGGTCAAATTAGAGGAATTCTTTCTATCTTAGGTTGTGATCCATTTGATCCACACTTTACGGTAAGTAAATCAAATGATGCTGCCCTAGATGGCTTAATCAAATTAGCACTCGATCAGCGCCAAGCTGCCAGAGATCGAAAAGATTTTAAAGCAGCTGATGAAATTAGAGATCAAATCGCCTCCCTTGGTATTACAGTGGAAGATACAACTAATGGTCCAAGGTGGAGCTACTAATGAAGCCAGGTAAGGGTAGAAAAGATCGACCAAAGGGTGTTAAATCTTTTGGCAGATCAGCTGGTAAAAAGATTGAACGATCTGCGGTAGCTCGTCCTGAGCGGCGAGATAATCGGCGCGATGATCGAGATGGTGATAAGAGATTTAATAGATCAGATGGTAGAAAATCAGATCCCAGAAAATCAGATCCCAGAAAATCAGATAGACGAGATAGCAAGCCAGTATTTGATAAGCGAGATAAAGATTTTAAGCGACCAGATCGCGGTGAGAAAAGATATGAGCGGCGCGGTGCTGCCCAAGATGCAGTGGCTGGTAAAAACTCAGTAGTTGAAGCACTTCGGGCAAAGATTCCAGCCAAAGAGTTAGTAGTTGCATTAAAGACTGAGATTGATGAAAAGATTTCTGAGGCGATTAGATTAGCTAAGAATTTAGATCTGCCAATTAAAGAGATGCCACGTAGAGCGCTTGATGATTTAACCGGTAGTGCTAACCATCAAGGGATTGCGCTGGTAATTAAGCCGTTTAATTACTCAGAGTTTTCTACCATTTTAAGTAGTGCTAAAAAGCCAATGATGTTAATTGGGGTAGATGGCATTACCGATCCCCATAACTTAGGTGCCATCGTTAGATCAGCGGCTGCCTTTGGCGCAGATGGAGTAATAATTCCAGAGCGGCGAAATGCGGCGATGACCGGATCGGCGTGGAAGGCATCAGCTGGCGCTGCTGCTCGGATGCCAATCTCGCAGGTAACAAATTTAGTTAGAAGTATAGGTGAGGCTAAAAAGGCAGGTTGTTTTGTAATTGGTTTAGATGCCGATGGTGATCAAGTGGTATCAAAGATGAATCTAGCTAGTGAATCAATATTTATTATTGTTGGCAGTGAAGGAAAAGGCTTATCTAGATTAGTTAGAGAAAATTGTGATCTAGTACTTTCTATTCCAATGCAATCAGATGTTGAATCACTTAATGCAAGTGTGGCAACGGCAATAGTTATGCATTGGGTGGCAACGGAGCGAAATAAGTAAGATGCAATTCACCCGCTTTATAGCACTCGGTGATTCCATGACTGAGGGTATGAGTGATGAATTAGTTAATGGTAAGTATCGCGGGTGGGCAGATCGAGTAGCAGATGAGCTTGCTAGAAATAATCCAGATTTTACCTATATGAATTTAGCGGTTAGAGGAAAATTATTAAAGCAGGTTGTAGAGGATCAAATTCCAGTTGCAGTTAAGTTTGTGGACGGGCCCCAAACTTTAATCTCATTTCACGCCGGTGCTAATGATGTTTTGCGCCCTAATTACAAGCCAGAGATCTCACTGCCTGAGTATGAAAAAGGGGTTAAGCAGTTAACCGAATCTGGGGCGACGGTAATAATTTTCACCGTAGTCGATAAGGTTGAAGGCGAGGGAAAGACGGCAAAGCTTTGGCATCAAAGATTTAGTGCATTTAATGAAAATATTAGAATGGTGGCAGGAAAGTATCCAGCAATTTTATTTGAAGGCAAAAAGGCGGAGTTTTTAAATACCAAAGCCTTTTTAGCCTTTGATCGATTACATATGAATTCCGAAGGGCACAAGCGATTAGCGAATGCGGTTTTAGAAGGACTTGGATTGCCATTTGATCCAAATTGGAAAGTTTTGCCGCCACCAGAGAAACCACAATCTAAATTAAAAAAGAATTTAGGCAACCTTGCTTGGGTTTTAGTATTTGTGCTGCCTTGGATTTGGCGCAGGTTACGCGGAAAATCCTCTGGTGATGGCCGAAGTGCAAAATATATTGAGCCAACTAGGTGGTCTGCACGCTGAGTTAGCCGTTAGATTACCTGTTGTTAACCTTAATAAAGCAATATAGGAACATGAGCAGTCATTTAATCTCTACTAATCCCAGGCAGCGATTAATTGATCGAGAGTTAAGTTGGCTAGATTTTAATGAACGGGTGTTGCAGTTAGCTGAAGATAAAAGTATTCCATTACTTGAGAGATGTCGCTTCTTAGCAATCTTCTCTTCAAATCTCGATGATTTTTACATGATCCGAGTTGCAACCTTAAAACGCAAAATTGAAAACTCAGTGACTAAACAAAATACTGCTGGTTATACCCCACTAGAGTTAATGAAAGATATCTCTAAGAAGACTAACGAATTAATTTCTAGAATGGTCAGTTGCTACCATGATGATCTACTACCAAAGTTGGCCGATAGTGGAGTTGAAATGGTTGATTGGTCGCAACTAACTCAAGATGAAAAGCAATATATAAGTAAGATTTTTGATAATAGAATCTTTCCAATTCTCACCCCACTAGCGGTGGATCCATCTCACCCCTTCCCATATATATCTGGGCTCTCACTAAACCTTGCTGTCTTACTAAAAAAACCAGATACTCATGAAGAGTTATTTGCCAGAGTTAAAGTTCCTGCCTCCTTGCCTAGATTTATGGAAACTACCGAGTTTGCTAGCACCAGATTTATTTCACTTGAGCAGGTGATCATTGCTAATTTACATCAATTATTTCCAGGGATGGAGATTGAGGATTACTACACATTTAGAATTACCAGAAATGCAGATTTAGAGTTAGAAGAGGAGGAATCGGAAGATCTTTTAGAATCTATGGAGCAGGAGTTATTAAGAAGAAAATTTGGTCCCCCGGTTAGATTAGAGGTAGCAAGTGATATCAAAGCTGATTTGGTCGATAGATTAAAATCTGAATTATCAATCCGTGAAGGTGATATCTCGCGGTACCAAGAGCCATTAGATTTAACTGGCTTAAATAAAATTGCAGATTTAGATCGGCCAGAGCTTAAGTTTCGTCCATTTAAAAATCAGATCGCAAAACCACTTCGAGATATTGATCTTGAGTCTAATGAAGAGTTTTTTTCAGCTATTAAAAAAGGTGAGATTTTATTGCACCATCCTTATGACTCATTTAACTCCTCCGTGGTTAGATTTTTAGAGGCAGCAGCAACTGATCCACATGTATTAGCTATAAAGCAGACTTTGTATCGAACATCTGGTGATTCACCAATTGTGGATGCATTAATTGAAGCAGCCGAGGCGGGCAAGCAGGTGCTGGCCGTAATTGAGATTCGAGCTCGCTTTGATGAACAAGCAAATGTTAGATGGGCAAGAAAATTAGAGGATGTTGGTGTGCATGTGGTGTATGGCTTAGTGGGCTTTAAAACTCATGCCAAGTTATCGCTAATCGTAAGGGAGGAGGGAGATAAGGTCAGGCGCTACTGCCATGTTGGAACTGGAAATTACAATCCAAAGACAGCCAGAATGTATGAAGATTTAGGAATTTTAAGTGCAGATGAGAAATTAGGTGAGGACTTAAATAAATTGTTTAATCAATTATCTGGCTTTGCGCCCCAAGCCTCCTACAACCGATTACTAGTTGCCCCAAGAAGTATTCGCCCTGAGTTGCTAGCCAAAATTGATCGTGAGATTGAGAATAAAAAACAAAACAAACCTGCCTTTATTAGATTAAAACTAAACTCATTATTAGATGAGCAGTTTGTGGAGGCGCTCTATCTGGCCTCAATTGCTGGGGTAGAGGTAGATCTAGTGGTACGTGGCATCTGTGCCATTCGCCCTGGAATTGAAGGGCTTTCTGAAAATATTAGGGTCAAATCTATTTTAGGCAGATTTTTAGAGCACTCTCGAATATTTCACTTTGCAAACGGTGGGGATGATGAGATTTATATCGGAAGTGCTGATCTGATGGATCGAAATCTGAATCGAAGAGTTGAGTCCCTTGTACAAATTGTTGATGTCTCTCATAAGCAAGAGTTAATTAGAATTTTTAATCAGTACTTAGATCCACAGATTGCCAGATGGTTTTTAAAGCCAGATGGCACTTGGCAGCGAGTTAGCCAAACATCTGAAGGTGAGCCGCTAACAGATCTTCACACCCTAATGATTAATGCTTATAAGGAGCAGGTGTGAGCAAAACAATTATTGCAGCTGGCGCAGTGGTTTGGCGCAAAAGTGAATCAGGTCAGGTCGAAGTTGTTGTTATTCACCGTCCAAAATATGATGATTGGAGCTTTCCAAAAGGAAAAGCAGATATCGGCGAAGCAGTAATTGCTTGCGCACACCGCGAGGTATTAGAGGAGAGTAATTTAGAAACTCAATTTGGTCCTTACTTGGGCGATGTTGAGTATGAAACTATTGATGGTCCAAAGCGAGTTTACTTTTGGTCCGCTAAGGTAATAACAGCATATCCATTTACGCCAAATAGTGAGGTTGATAAATTAGAATGGCACTCCTTAAAGAGTGCTAAAAAGATATTAACTTTAGATTCTGATAAAGAGATTTTAAGTAAGTTTTCTAAACTTGATTTAGATACTAAACCATTTATTCTGCTGCGCCATGCAAAAGCTATAACTAGGGATGAGTGGCAAGGCGATGATGATGATCGACCCCTTGATTCTCTCGGTAGCTACCAGGCAGATAGATTAGTTCCGATATATGAAGTTTATAAATTAGAGCAGATCCACTCCTCCGATGCTATTCGCTGTTTTGACACCGTAAATTCATTAGCTAGAAAACTAAATATTACCCTCGAAGTTAGTGGTAAATTAAGTGAGAGTGCATATAAAAAAGATAAAGAGAAAGCATTTGATTATTGCAAGGATTTAATCAAAGCCGATAAAAGCATTTTGATTTGTAGCCATAACCCAATTTTGCCAAAACTATTTAATAAGTTGACCAAAAAAGCAGAGGTAGAGGCTGATGATGAGAAATTGCAACCAGCTGATAGTTGGGTGATTCACCGAAATGGTAAAGAGATTATTCAAGTAGATAGGCTTGATGCGCCAACAGCGTAAAGTTTTACGCCTCCATCCAATCCATCCACTTTAAAACTACACCCTCCCGTAAGGCCCATGGGCAAATCTCTAACTCAGCTAAATCTAAATTTCGCATCACACTCTCTGCCACAAAGGCGCCCGCCACAATTTGCGAGGCTCTATTTTCAGAAACACCAGGTAATTTTGCTCGCTCATCTGTACTCATCTCAGATAACTTAGAAGAGATTTTTCTAATGGCATCAGCTTTAATATTTTTGCCATTTCCATCAAACCAATCACCAGCTAATCTAGCTAAGGTGCGCAAAGTTTTACTAGTTGCAATCGCTCGATCTGAATCTTGGTGTTTAACTAGGGTGGGCAGAATTTGCTCTAATTTATTTTCAATATGATCTCGAAGAGCTCTAATACTTTTATCTGTGTATGGATCTCCTGATAAAAAATCTTTAGTCAATCTGGCAGCACCTAGCGGAAGTGAGGTGGCAATCTCCGGTGATTCATCCACCCCAGCTGCCATCTCTAAGGATCCGCCACCAATATCAATTACTAGCAATCTGCCACTAGACCAACCAAACCATCTGCGAGCTGCTAAGAAAGTTAACTTCGCCTCCTCTTCACCACTTAAAACCTGTAGATCAATATGAAAATCCTTATTAATTTTACTTATAACCTCTTCACCATTTATTGCCTCACGTAATGCCGATGTTGCAAATGGTAGTAACTCTTGAGTTTGCACTGAGGCAGATTGTTGAATCGCACGATTTATGCAAGCCCTTAACTTTTCTACCCCTTCATCTGAGATTTGATTATTCTCTTGGATGTATTGCGTAAGTTTTAACTCTTCCTTGTAATTAAAGGTTGGATTTGGTCTTGCCCCAGGTGAGGTATCAACTACTTGCAGGTGGACGGTATTTGAGCCCACATCTAATACACCAAGGCGCATACGGGCAACCTACATGATTTACTTGCTAAATTTGCTGCGGGATGTGTGGTGATTTATTCATGGCATAATTACGCCCGCAACACGCCTCTCTAGCTCAGTGGTAGAGCAGCCGCCTTGTAAGCGGCAGGTCGTCAGTTCAATCCTGACGGGGGGCTCCAGATTTATCTTCTACTCTTTCCATATCAATCAAAGTAGAGTTTTGTTATGGCTACTAGAGACTTTGATGTTGTAGTAATCGGCTCTGGCTTTGGCGGCTCAGTGGCAGCACTTCGCTTAACTGAAAAAAATTATAAAGTTGCCATCTTAGAGGCTGGCAAAAGATTTAGTGATAAAGATTTTCCTAAGACCTCTTGGCGATTACGCAAATTTTTATTTATGCCCCGACTTGGACTTAACGGTATTCAGCGAATTCACGTGCTGCCAGATGTTTTAGTTTTAGCTGGCGCTGGTGTTGGTGGCGGCTCATTAGTTTATGCAAACACCTTATATAAACCACCGGCCTCATACTTTGAAGATAAACAGTGGCGAGATATTACTAATTGGGATCAGGAGTTATCTCCTTGGTATGACCAGGCATCTAGAATGTTAGGCGTTGCACAAAATCCATACTTTTCTGCCTCCGATAAAGCAATGAAGCAGGTGGCAGATCAAATGGGAGTAGGGCACACATTTAAGTTAGCCCCACTTGGGGTTTATTTTGGTGATGGTGTTGGGGTTAAATCTAAGGATCCATTTTTTGGTGGCGTGGGCCCAGATCGAAGTGGTTGTTTGCAATGTGGTGCATGTATGACTGGCTGCCGGCATAATGCCAAAAATACTCTGCCAAAAAATTACTTAGGGCTAGCAGAGAGTGCGGGGGCAAAGGTTTTCCCGGAGCACACAGTGACCAAGGTTGAACAATTAGCAGATGGCAGTTGGGTTGTTACTGCGCGCAAGAGCTCAGCTTGGTTTGGCAAAAAGCGGAAATTTACCGCCGCCAATGTGGTCATAGCAGCTGGCACATATAACACTCAAAAGTTATTACATAAGATGAAGTCAACTGGAGTGCTTCCTAAGATTTCAGATTACCTAGGTAAATTATCTAGAACAAACTCAGAGGCCCTAACTGGCTCGATTATGCCTAAGGGTGGCACTGATTTTAGTAAGGGAAGTGCAATTACCTCCTCCTTTTTCCCAGATGATCACACACATGTTGAGCCGGTTAGATATGGCAAAGGTTCAAATTTTATGGGATTACTACAGACAGTAATGACAGATGGTGAAAAAATAAGAGATCGTAGAAAGCAATGGTTACGGCAAGTAATAACAAAACCATCTCTGCTACTTAAAATATTAGATGTTAGGCAGTGGAGTGAGCGAACAGTTGTGGCATTAATAATGCAAAATGTGGACTCAGCTATCTCAGTTAGTAGCAAGCGCGGTCTATTTGGTTTTAGATTAACCTCAAAAAATGATTCACTCACTCCCAATGCCACATATATTCCAGCAGCTAATGAGGTGGCAAGAAGAATTGCTGAAAATAATGGTGGTATTGCCGGTGGCCACATTGGCGATTTAGTGAACGCCCCATTTACCGCCCACTTTGTTGGTGGTTGTGTAATTGGTGAATCAATTCAAACCGGTGTGATCGATCCATACCATCGGGTTTATAACTACCCAACACTTCATATTGTTGATGGCGCCTCAGTTACGGCAAATCTTGGCGTTAATCCATCACTTACTATTACCGCCCAAGCAGAGCGGGCATTTTCGATGTGGCCAAATAAGGGTGAGAAAGATGAGCGCCCGGCACAAAACTCACCCTACAAAAAAGTGGCAGCGGTATTTCCAGTCAAGCCATTTGTGCCAAAGGGTGCGACCGGTGAGTTAAGAGTTTCTTAATATCTTTGCTTGTTGCTTTGCTCTTCGATTAGGCATCTTAGTAATTGGAAAATCTAAAGACTTATAGAAATCCTTAATAATCTCCTGCATTAACTTTGTCTTTTCATTTACTAAGTTATGACTTGCACCTGGAATTACTGCCAATCTGCCATTAGGGATTGCCTCATACATCTGCCAGGTCATTTGGCTAGTAAATGGCTCATCATCGCCAGCTAATACTAAAACTGGGCACTTAATCTTTTTTAATTTAGATAGCTTTATATTTGGCTCACTCTGCCAAATTTGATATGCCTTTTTGATTATTTGCGGCAATAACTCTGGGTCTTGCTTTGATAATTTAGCAAAGCTTTCTTTTTCCTCTTGACTACTTTCCATAATGTTGTCTAATTCAAATGATAGACCAGCATCCCAGGTGTAATTCATACCAATACCAATTAAGGATTTAACTAAATCAGGGCGCTTAAGAGCGGTGAGTAATCCAATATTTCCACCATCACTCCAACCAATAATATGGGCTGGTTTTTTTACAACAGTTTCTAAGTAATTAATTAATTCATTTACTTGAAAATCAAAGTGAAAGTAACCTTTGCGCACCTTGGTTCTGCCATGAGCGGTGCGATCATAAGCAAATACCTCATGGGTTTTATAAACAGCTGGCAGCATTTGCCTCTCCCACTTTTGGGTGTGGCTTAAACCGCCATGCAGTAAGACCAGTGGTTGGCCATTTTTTTGCCACTTAACACACCAAAGTTGGTGCTTATCTACCTGGATAAACTTTCGATAAACCGGTTTTGGCATAGGTTAAATTCTTTTTAAGAATCCATAATATGGCGATTGCCACGATCAAAGGTTAGGTAATTCCAAGTCCAATCAGCCATGGTGCCAATCTTGTTTCGACCACCTAATAAATAGAAAAGATGTAACCAAAGCCAGATTAACCAAGCAATCGCTCCTGAGATTTTTATCCCCTTTACCTGCACCACCGCTTTGTTTCTACCAATAGTTGCCATTGAGCCCTTATCTAAGTACTTAAAGCTTTCTAATTTTTGGCTCTTGCTAACTCTGGCAATTTGTTTAGCGATAAATTTTCCTTGTTGAATTGCAACTGGGGCCACCATTGGTAGCTGATTGCCTTTTTTATCAACACCGGCTGCGATATCACCTAATGCCCAGATATATGGATAATTTTTTACCTGCATAGTTGGCTCAACTGCCACTCTGGTACCAGTAGTTGGCAGATTTAATTGCGCAATTGCATCATTGCCCTTTACCCCAGCTGCCCAAATAGTTATCTCAGAGGCGATGGTGCTGCCATCTTTTAACTTTATCTTTCTATGCTCTACCTCTTGCACAGCAGCATTTAACAAAACCTTAACCCCTAATTTTTCTAAATCTTTTTTAGTTCTGGTAGATAGTGAAGGTGCAAATG
>Ga0207942_1000196_pt1 | contig 16839 bp, 24 predicted proteins | sample LakMenEpi12Oct12_FD_150687 | JGI IMG/M metagenome (GOLD analysis project Ga0207942, IMG submission 150687) | Freshwater microbial communities from Lake Mendota, WI - 12OCT2012 deep hole epilimnion (SPAdes) | ecosystem: Environmental > Aquatic > Freshwater > Lake > Epilimnion/Euphotic zone ... | reverse complement strand
CCTATTCCAGAAACACCCCCCGTCACTTTTACAAATCAAACACCCCCACCCCCATATATTTTTGTGTTACATTTGGCCCACTTCCCGCTAACCCGGTGCACATGATAGAAATTACGCCTACTGCAGAACATCCACTGCCCTTTGATCTATCCGCAGAGCAGCCCAAAACGCATGCAGATAGTATTGCCATTGCTGCAAATACTTCAGACCTCATAGATCAACTAGGGGGCAGCATTGATTTCTCAGAAGAAGACGAAGCGAAGGCCCGCACCCTGATCAAGGGGGAGGCGAAGGGCGAAGAACCAAAAACTGTATCTATCCCCGGCGTAGCTAAGAAGGCTGCGCAAATTCTCAAGGCTTACGACTACCAAGCGATTGCGGATGCGATTCAGGCCCGCAACTTCATCACCAACAAGCTCATTGAGTTAGCAGACTGCGGAGACCCCCGGTTTGAGCTAAAGGCATTGGAGCTACTTGGCAAGCACAGCGACATTGGTATCTTTACAGAGCGCAGCGAGATTACTGTGCACCACACAACGTCTTCGTCCTTGGAGAATTCCATCAAAGAGCGGATCAAGCGCCTGCTGAATACTACGGTTACGGACGTAACTCCAATAGACGATCTGGATGCGCAGCTAGGACTACCCGAGCCAATGCCTGAACTGGAATCAGAGCCAGAATCAGACCTAGAACTAGACCCATACCTTAGTCAGTTAGACCTAGAGCAAACTCAAGATGAGTAACATCTCACTTAGAGATATTGAGACGCTTATAAATACGGGGAAACTCTCCGAGTCGGACATGCGCGTGCTGGAAGCGCAGCTAGATAAGCTGGAGAAGATGAAACAACGAGAGCTTAGTCAGACTAAGTTCATCAAATTCGTAGAAGCGGTGTGGCCGAGCTTCATTTCGGGTAGACACCACAAGCGAATGGCCGAAGCGTTCGAGCGAGTGGCAAACGGGACATGTAAACGACTCATTATCAACATGCCGCCCCGGCACACTAAGTCAGAATTTGCGTCTTATCTGCTACCTGCGTGGTTTCTAGGTAAATACCCTAATAAGAAGGTGATCCAGTGCTCAAATACGGGCGAGTTGGCGGTTGGTTTTGGTCGAAAGGTGCGAAATCTGGTCGATTCCGAGGTTTATCACGAGATTTTCCCCGAGTTGACGCTCCAAGCGGACTCAAAAGCTGCGGGAAGGTGGAACACCAGCAAGGGTGGTGACTATTTTGCTATCGGCGTAGGGGGTACGGTGACCGGTAAGGGTGCAGATGTGCTCATTATTGACGATCCGCACTCGGAACAAGAAGCTGCGATGGCCGCTAGCAACCCAGAAGTCTACGACAAAGTGAACGAGTGGTACACATCAGGGCCCCGACAGCGTTTGCAGCCAAATGCGGCTATTGTTATAGTGATGACGCGCTGGGCTCAGCGGGATTTAACTGGACAGGTACTTAAAAGTGCAGCACAACGAGCAGGTGAAGATTGGGAAGTCATCGAATTTCCGGCCATTTTGCCGTCCGGTACTCCTCTTTGGCCCGAATTCTGGCCCCTACAGGAACTTGAAGCCCTCCGTGCTGAACTGCCAAACTCCAAATGGCAAGCACAATATCAGCAGAATCCTGTTGGCAACGAAAGCGCTATCGTAAAACGCGACTGGTGGAAGTGGTGGGAGAAGGATAATCCACCTCGGTGTGACTACATTTTGCAGACATGGGACACAGCCTTTGAGAAAAACCAGCGGGCTGACTACTCTGCAGGCACCACATGGGGCATATTTAATCTGGACGAAGACAATAATGCGCCTAACATCATCCTGCTGAACACATATAAGAAGCGGGTTGAGTACCCGGACTTAAAGAAAGATGTGCTCAAGGAGTACAACGACTACGAGCCTGATGGGGTATTGATCGAGAAAAAAGCTAGTGGTGCACCTTTGATCTACGAGCTTCGCTCAATGGGCATACCTGTGCAGGAGTTTACGCCGGGTAAGGGCCAAGACAAAATTGCTCGTTTGAATGCAGTCTCGGACATAATTGCGTCTGGGAAAGTGTGGATTCCCCGTACCCGATGGGCCGAGGAACTAGTTGACGAGGTTGCTTCGTTTCCTTCCGGGGAACACGACGACTTGGTTGACGCCACAACATTAGCACTCATGCGGTTCAGACAGGGTGGGTTCCTACGACTGCCCACTGACGAACCAGAAGAGATCAAGTGGTTCAAAGGTGCCCGCCGAGAGCGGTTTTACACAGTTTAAGGATACATCATGGCAATGGACAAAGGTTTATACGCAGCACCGCAGGGGCTTGAGTCACTGCAGCCTGACATTGAGATTGAGATCGAGGACCCGGAGGCTGTGCGCATTGACGTGGGCGGGCTAGAGATCGACTTGGAGCCGGGAGAAGGTAACGAGGAGGGGTTCGACGACAACCTCGCTGAGTACATCAGTGACAGCGTGCTGGACTCCTTGGGTTCAGAGCTTGTATCAGAGGTTGACAAAGACCTGATGGACCGCAAGGACTGGATGCGCACGTATGTAGAAGGGCTGAAGCTACTTGGATTGAAGTACGAAGAGCGTACAGAACCGTGGAATGGCGCTTGCGGTGTGTTTCACCCGATGCTTACTGAGAGTGTTGTAAGGTTCCAGTCAGAAGCAATGATGGAGACGTTCCCGGCTATGGGCCCGGTGAAAACCCAGATTATTGGGGCAATTGACGTATTGGCTGAGGAGTCTGCTGCTCGTGTTCGTGATGACATGAATTATCAGTTGACCGAGGTAATGGCTGAGTACCGGCCAGAGCATGAGAAGTTGTTGTGGTCACTGCCGCTGGCGGGCTCAGCGTTCAAGAAGGTGTACTACGACCCGAACAAAGGTCGGCAGGTGGCGATGTTTATTCCCGCAGAGGATATTGTTGTGCCGTATGGTGCGTCTAGTTTAGAGACAGCGGAGCGGGTTACGCACGTGATGCGGAAGACACCGAACGAGTTGAAGAAACTGATGGTTGCTGGGTTCTACTCAGATATTGAGCTTGGTGAGCCGTCGAATGAACTGGACGACATTGAGAAGCAGAAAGCCGAGGAGATGGGCCTGTCTGCTACACAGGACAATCGGTTCCGCATACTAGAGATGCACGTTGACTTGGACCTTGAGGGGTATGAGGACAAAGACGATGAGGGTGAGATGACAGGCATAGCCCTGCCGTATGTAGTCACTATTGAGAAAGGCACTACAAAGGTCTTGTCCGTACGTAGGAATTGGTACGAGGGAGACAAGCTGCACCTGAAACGCCAGCACTTCGTACACTACCAGTACATCCCCGGCTTTGGGTTCTATGGCTATGGTCTGATCCATTTGATCGGTGGGTATGCCAAGTCGTCCACGATGTTGATCCGTCAGTTGGTGGATGCTGGCACACTGAGTAACCTGCCCGGTGGTCTGAAATCCCGTGGTCTGCGGATCAAAGGGGACGATACGCCCATCGCTCCGGGCGAGTTTAGGGATGTGGATGTGCCAAGTGGCAGCATCAGAGACAACATTCTCCCCCTGCCGTACAAAGAACCTAGCCAAGTTCTATTTGCTTTATTCCAAAATATCGTGTCTGAAGGCCGTGCGTTTGCGTCATCTGGCGACATGAACGTGAGTGATATGAGCGCAAATGCTCCAGTTGGCACCACTTTGGCCCTGCTTGAGCGCACGTTAAAGGTCATGTCTGCAGTTCAGGCTCGCCTGCACTATGCGATGAAGCAGGAGTTCAAACTGCTGAAGGTCATCATTGCCGACTACACACCGGAGGAATACGACTACAAGCCAGAGGGCGGGGACCGGGACGTTAAGAAGTCCGACTATGACTCGGTGGACGTTATTCCAGTCAGTGATCCCAACGCCGCAACGATGGCGCAGAAGGTTGTGCAGTATCAGGCAGTTCTGCAGTTGGCTCAGTCAGCACCCCAGTTGTATGACCTCCCCCTATTGCATCGCCAGATGATTGAGATTTTGGGGGTCAAGAACGCAGCCAAACTTGTGCCTACTGAAGATGATGCAGTTCCAGTGGACCCCGTGCAGGAGAACCAAGACGTTCTCACAGGCAAGCCGGTCAAGGCGTTCATTGAGCAGAATCACCAAGCGCATATTGCAGTGCACCAAGCGGCGATGCAGGACCCCAAGATTCAGCAGTTGATGCAGATGAATCCCCAAGCACCGGCAATCATGGCGGCAGCTATGGCTCACATAAATGAGCATATTGCATTTGAGTACCGCAAGCAGGTTGAGATGGAGATGGGCTTACCGTTACCGACTAAGGAGCAGAACAAAGAGGTCACTCCAGAACTTGCTGATCGTATTGCAATGATGGCAGCGCAGGCATCGCAGAAACTACTGCAGCAGAACCAGCAGGAAGCGAAACAACAAGCAGCGCAGCAACAGCAACAAGACCCTGTTGTACAAATGCAACAACAGGAACTGCAGATCAAGCAGCAGGAATTGCAGCTTAAAGCCCAGAAACAGAATGCCGACGCTAATGCTAAGGCTGCGCAACTAACTATCGAGCAGGCCCGCATTGAGGCTCAGAAGGAGATTGCGCGTATGCAGATTGCGGCTAATTCAGCTACTGCACGAGATCGGGTGGCTAAACAGCAAGAAACAGATACCGCCCGCTTGCGCGTGGATATGTCGAAGCACCAATCGCAGTTGGCTCACCAACAACGCCAGCAAGCTCAACAACGTATGCAGCAACAACAACAACCAAAATCCACTAAGGAAACTAAATAATGGATCAACATCGCTTGCTCGGGTTCATTGCCCGAGAGATAGACAAATTGCGTAGTGAGCAAGCGAGTTTTCTTTCCGCTGGGAGAGCAGGGGACTACCCTGAATACCGGCACATCTGCGGGATCATCCGGGGTCTGAGCCATGCAGAATCTATCCTAAACGACCTCGTGCAACGTATGGAGAAATCTGAAGATGAGTGAATTTGATATCACTGCAGTGGACCTCTCCGGTATCCTGAATAAGGGTGCCGAGGAAAAAGCAAAACAGTTGCCTGACCCCAAAACCTTTCACGTTCTTTGCGTAGTCCCAGAGGCTATGGAGGAGTTTGCAGAGAGTTCTGTGGGAATTATCAAGGACTCGAAGACTATGCACTACGAAGAGGTGCTGACCCCAGTGCTATTTGTAGTGAAACTTGGGCCTGATGCGTACAAAGACGCAACTCGTTTCCCCAATGGGCCATCGTGCGTGGAAGGCGATTTTATTATTTGCCGACCAAATTCCGGTACTCGTTTGAAGATTCATGGCCGCGAATTCCGAATCATCAACGATGACTCGGTTGAAGCAACAGTTGACGATCCGCGTGGAATCACCCGCGCTGCATAAGGAGTAAATAATGGCTAGATTTGGACAAGACGAATTCAAGTTTCCCGACGAAAAGGAAGCTGAGGCTAAGGGTAAACCCGTAGATACTGAAGCAGGTGATGGCGGGGTTGTAATCGAGATTGAGAACGACACGCCACCGGAAGACCGCAATCGCAAAGCTGCGCCCCCGCCTGAAGATGCTTCTGAAGACGAGCTTGCTTCGTACGACGAGAAGGTACAGGCACGGATCAAGAAGTTCACTCGTGGGTACCACGACGAGCGCCGAGCAAAAGAAGAGGCTATCCGTGAGCGCCAAGCTGCGGAGACCTTTGCAAAACAAGTGTTTGAAGACAACAAACGCCTACAGCAACAGCTTTCTACAGGAAGCCAAGCATTTATTGCGCAGAACAAAACCTCTGCAGAAAGTGACTTGGCGGCTGCTGAACGTGGGTACAAAGAAGCCTATGAGGCTGGGGACCCTGACCTTATTGCTGCAGCGCAGACCAGAATTGCCAAAGCTACGTTGAGATTGGACAAGGCTGAGAATATGCAGCCTATCCCAGCCGAAACCAATAGGTTTATACCGGAGCAACCGCAAAACGCTCCGCCGCAACTTGCACCACGTACTGCTAAGTGGCTAGAAGACAACTCAGACTGGTGGGGCAAAGACGAAGAAATGACTGCTGCAGCATCAGGACTTGACAGAAAGCTACAAAGGCAGTATGGTGCTGACTATATTGGTTCCAAAGACTACTTTGAGACCATTGACAAAACAATGCGAAAGCGTTTTCCTGAGAGTTTTTCGGACTCCCAGAGCCATGAGGATGATGAAACTCCTTCCAAAAAAGTTTCTGAACCGGAGGAGGATTACACCCCCGTCCGTGCAACAAAACCAGCTTCGGTTGTAGCTCCAGCTACCCGCAGCACACCACCTAACCGTATTCGGTTAAAGGCATCCGAAGTAGCCATTGCCCGGCGACTTGGGGTGACCCCAGAACAATACGCGAAACAGGTTGCTTTACTTAATAGAGGTTAAAAATGGAAAAGACTTTGGACAAAACTCAAAATCGTCTGGTTCGTGAACTGGATGGTCGTGAATTTTTTACACGCCCTACTGCTTGGCGTCCTCCAGAAACGCTGCCATCGCCGGATAAACGTCCGGGTTGGGATCATCGCTGGATTCGTATTAGCATGATGGGACAAGCTGATCCAAGTAATACTTCTGCTAAGTTACGCGAGGGGTATGAGCCCTGCAAGGCAGAGGACTATCCTGAGCTATTGGTGCACGCTTCTACTGAAGGACGTTTTAAAGGCAACGTCGAAGTAGGCGGACTATTGCTTTGCCGTATTCCGGAAGAGTTTCTGAAACAGCGTTCTGCTTATTACGCTAATCAGAACAAAGCTCAGATGGAGTCAGTAGACAATAATTTTCTTCGAGATAACGATCCACGGATGTCGAAATTTTCAGAAAAATCGACAAAAGTGACGTTTGGTTCTGGTTCTTAATTTTTAAGGAGTCTTAAATGGCTTATCCCGTTATTGATAGCCCCTACGGGCTAAAACCGATCAATTTGATCGGAGGTCAGGTATTTGCGGGTTCTACTCGTGAGTACCCCATGACTAACAACTACGGCACAGCAATCTTCTACGGTGATTACGTAGGGTTGTCTCGTGGTGAAGTTGTGCGTCTGTCTGTGTCTACCGGCACGGCAGGCAATCAAACCGGCATCTTTTTGGGTTGCCGTTATACCAACCCGCTTACCAAGCAGTTGACCTTCTCGCAGTACTACCCTGCGAATACGGCTTCTGGCGATATGGTAGCTATTGTTGCTGATGATCCTGACCAAGTGTTTAAGGGTGTTGTTTGCTCTGCTACTACTGCTGTTGCTTCTGGCGCTCGCGCTATGATCGGCCAGAATCTGGCTATGATCAACAACACCGGCAGCACTGCAACTGGCAATTCCAAGAACGCAATCTTGGCCCCAAGTGATACGCCTGCTACCACCGCAGCCCTGCCCGTTCGCGTGCTTGGCTTGGTGACTGATACGGCTGTTACGCTTGGAACTGTAACGTATACCAGCATTTCTACTGCTACTGTCACTTGCTCGGCCCTGCCGTTTGCATTGCCAGTTGGTACTGATGTTGGATCGCTGGACTCAAACGGCCAATACGTTTCTTCGGGTTCGTTTGTTGACACCGCCGCTGCCGCTGGCGCTACTTCGTTTATTTTGAATCAAGCTCCTGTTGCTACACTCAACACGACTATTGTGTTGATGCAGTACCCGGAAATTCTGGTCAAGATTAACTTTGGTCAGCATCAGTATTACGCTGCCACCAGCATTGCTTAAGGAGCATAAATCATGGCTATTTCACGCGCACAACTACTTAAAGAACTGCTCCCCGGCCTCAATGCCTTGTTTGGCCTTGAGTATTCTCGCTACGGCGAGGAGCACAAAGAACTCTACGAAGTGGAATCTTCTGAGCGTTCGTTTGAAGAGGAAACCAAGCTGTCCGGTTTCTCTGCTGCACCAGTCAAAAACGAGGGTTCTGCCATCGCTTATGACAACGCACAGGAAGCATGGACGACTCGCTACAACCACGAAACCATTGCTCTAGGCTTCTCCATCACTGAAGAGGCCGTGGAAGATAACTTGTATGACTCGCTGTCTGCTCGTTACACCAAGGGTCTGGCTCGTGCGATGGCGTACACCAAGCAAGTCAAGGGCGCTGCCGTTATCAACAACGGTTTCTCTGCGGCTTACCCCGGTGGCGACGGCGTTGCTTTGTTTTCCACTGCCCACCCGCTGGTCAACGGTGGTACCAACTCTAACCGCCCCTCAGTTGGCGCTGATTTGAACGAGACTTCTTTGGAAGCCGCCGTCATTCAGATCGCTGCTTGGACGGATGAGCGTGGTTTGCTGATCGCTGCCAAGCCCAAAAAGATGATTGTTCCCCCGGCTCTGCAATTCGTTGCTACCCGTCTGTTGGAAACCAGCCTGCGTGTTGGCACTACCGACAACGATATCAATGCGTTGAAGAGCAACGGTTCAATCCCTGAAGGCTATGCGATCAACCACTTCTTGACCGACACCACTGGTTGGTATCTGACCACTGACGTGCCTAACGGTCTGAAGCACTTTGTGCGTTCGCCTTTGGCAAACTCAATGGATGGGGATTTTGATACCGGTAACGTGAGGTACAAGTCCCGCGAACGCTACAGCTTTGGATGGTCGGATCCGCTTGGAGTTTTCGGTTCTCCGGGTTCGTCCTAAGCAAACCCGCAGCCAGCCTAGGTTGGTTGCTACAAAAAAGGGAGCTTCGGCTCCCTTTTTCTTTGCCTATTGCGGCTCGGTTAAAACTGTGCTACATTACCTGTGTCGTAACATAGGAAACATCATGGACACTACCAAACTACCTAAAACCCGCTCCGAAGCCAAAGCCACCGAAGCTAAGTACTACTTTACGGGAGAGCCGTGCAAGCACGGGCACATAGCCCCCCGCAAAACCAAAGGCGCGTGCATTGAGTGCTTAAAGGTTGAATGGGAGCGCGGCAACACCATTCGCGTTGAGTATTTCAGGCAGTACAACAAGTCAGATGCGGGGGAAGAGGCTAAACAGCGGTATTACGAAAAAAACCGTGCGCAAGTCATTGCCCGCGCACAAGCGCGACCCACAGCAGAAAAACAAGCGTACAAGAGTAAGTACAAGCAAAGTAACCCCGACCTATACAAAACGCTTACAAGTTTTCGCCGTCGTCGGTTTCGTGACGCCACCCCACCTTGGATTACGCGGAAGCAAAAATTGGAAATCCGGCAGCTTTATCAGGTTGCCATCACTATGACCCAGACCACTGGCGAACAGTACGTTGTAGACCACATCATCCCACTACAAGGTGAGACTGTTTGTGGGCTCCATGTCCCTTGGAACTTACGCGTGACCACCCAAGAAGAAAATCTGAAGAAATCCAACAAGCTTCTTGCACCCCCCACCAATTCCTGATATATTGCTCTTACTCCGGGCTTTCCGGTGTATCAAACAGTCCCGGCTGACTTACATGCAAGATTGATACACCTTAACGCATGAAGGAATGACATCATGGGATTCGCAACTCACCTCGGCCCTTGGCTGCTCGGTACTGTCCGCAACACAACGGGCACAACGGTTGGTAATATTGAGAACTGCGGTGCAACCGTTGTCTCGCAAACATTCAAGAAAAACTACACAGGTCAGGCCGCTTCCGCGACTACCGACACCATCTGCGTACTGCCTGCTGGCGCTCAAATCGTTGACATCCTGATCGACACCACTGTCGCATTTACAGGTTCAACTGCCGCAAACGTGTCCATTGGCGACGGCACTACCGCCGCTTTGTATTGGGCTGCTACTGACGTAACTACTGCGGGTCGTGCAGCCGTCAGCAATGCCGCTGCTAAATTGGGCGCATGGTGTGGTGCAGCTTCTACTACATCCCCCAACGGTATTGGTATCGGCGCTACAGACGTTAAAGTGGTTGCCACAATGACTCCAACTGTTGCAGCGGTGACCGCAGGTACTGTGCAGTACACAATCATGTACGTGGTTGCCGACTCTACTGGTTTGCAGTTCCCAGCGTCTGCTTAATTGATCTTGGGGGCTTCGGCCCCCGTTTTACAGGAGATTAATTATGATGCAAACCGACGTTAAGTCAGCGCACCGCAGTACCGCTGGGTCATATTATGCAGGGCGTACACGGCTAAAAGGCTTCATTGTTACGCCAGCCGTAAGCACTGCTTGCACATTAGAAATTCGTGATGGTAGCGCCACGGGCGAAGTCTTGTTCACGATGGACATTACAAGCCAAACGGTAGCTAACTCTACGTATGTCCTCGTCCCCGGCGAAGGTATTTTAGCAAGTACAGGTTTGTATTTGACGCTAAGCGTTGGCTCGTTAACCAGCCTCTCGGTGTTTTATGGCTAAGAAGAAAGGCCCGGTTCTCTCTGTTGGTCGGGGCGAGAAGCTACCGATCTCCAAGGGGGCTGGACTGACTGCCAAGGGTAGAGCTAAGTACAACGCAGCAACCGGCAGCAACCTCAAGGCTCCACAGCCCCAAGGTGGCCCACGCAAGGACTCGTTCTGCGCCCGGATGAGCGGCATGCCGGGGCCGATGAAAGACGAGAAGGGTAAACCAACCCGCAAGGCGGCGGCTCTTGCAAGATGGAAATGCTAGGAGAATATTATGAACAATATTTTTAGGGTTACAGAAGACGCGGCAGGGAACCCTGTCTATAACCACAACAATGAGGTTGTAACCAAAGATGTTTTTGACCAAAGACGGCAAACAGCTAAAGACCAATTAGAGGCTCTTAAAAATAGCGTTACCCCCGGCATTGATGATGACCCAACCATAAAAGCAATGAGAGAAAGAATGCGTGCCAATAAACCCGTTGCAAAAGCTAAAGGTGGTTCAGTCTCCGCATCATCCCGTGGTGACGGCATAGCCCAGCGCGGTAAGACTAAAGGTCGGATGTGTTAAATGCCAAGCTCCAGCAAAAAGCAGCACAGGTTTATGGAGGCAATAGCCCACAATCCGGGCTTTGCCAAAAAAGTAGGTGTCCCACAGTCCGTGGGTAAGGATTTTAGTAACGCCGACAAAGGCAAATCTTTTAAACGAGGTGGTGATATGGCTACAAAAATGAACTCCGGTTTCATGGCAATGATTGCCAAGAAAAAAGAAGGCAAGCACAAGATGCCTGATGGCAAGATGATGAAGGACTCTGCCATGAAGAAGATGGCAACCGGCGGGTTCGTCCGTTCGGCTGACGGCGTTGCTTCCAAAGGCAAGACCAAAGCCAAGCAGATCAAGATGAAAAGCGGCGGCATGGCCTGCTAAGGAGAATGGTATGAAAACACGTAAATTTGCAGACGGTGGCGAAGCTGAAGAATTAGTTACGCCAGAAAGTGCCCATGCGCGGTTGTTAAGAATCTTGCCTGAAAAAGAGGGAGACCCTTATGTACCTGAGTCTGATGAGACATCTAGGACGTTTGCAAAGCCTGATAGGTTTTCAAAACCCAATAGTTTTAAAGCGGCATTTACAGAAGCTAAGGCTGCTGGCAGCAAGACTTTTGAGTTTAATGGGAAAAAATACACTACTGATTTGGCAAAATCGACGCCATCTGCAACTGAAAAAGCATTCTCCACTGAGGGGCGTGGCAAAAATGTTGTAGCAAAACCAAAATATCAGTCTTTGCAAGATCGTAATTCCGCATACGAGGCTAAGTTAGCTACATCAGGGAAAGGTATGTACGGAACCAGTAAGTCCGTAAAAGAACCCCGTAGCGCCATGCAAATTTCCAATTCTGATATGAAAGGTCCATTCAAAGGCATGGGCACCGATTACAAGCCAAAAATGCGCGGCGACGAGTCCTTTGCTTCTGGCGGTTCAGTCTCATCCCGTGCTGATGGTATCGCCCAGCGGGGTAAGACCCGTGGAAAGATGTGCTAAATGAGAGCCTCTCGTGGCATGGGGGACATCAACCCCTCCAAGATGCCAAAGGCCAAGAAAACGGCACGCCGTGACAACACGGACTTCACGCAGTACAAAGAGGGTGGGGCTGTAAAGTCAAAGGTCAACGAAGCGGGAAACTACACCAAGCCGGGTCTGCGTAAACGGATTTTTAATGCCGTAAAGGCAGAGGCCACCGCTGGCACAGGCGCGGGGCAATGGAGCGCGAGAAAAGCACAAGTTATGGCTAAACGATACAAGGCCGCAGGCGGCGGGTACAAAGATTGAAAGCACCGCAGCAGTCTTTGAAGGATTGGGGTGACCAGAAATGGCGCACCAAGTCTGGTAAACCGTCGAGTAAGACGGGGGAGCGGTATTTGCCAGAGGCGGCTATCAAAAGTCTTAGCCCTGCTGAGTATGCAGCGACAACCAAGGCCAAGAGAGCAGGTAAAGCTGCTGGAAAACAATTCGTAGCCCAACCCAAGGGCATAGCAAAGAAAACCGCAGGATTTAGATAATGACAACTTCGGGCGTTGCTAACTTTGACATGGACCTGAGTGAGGTCATTGAGGATGCGTTTGAACGCGCAGGCTCTGAACTTCGCACGGGCTATGACATGCGTACAGCGCGTCGGTCACTCAACATCATGTTTGCTGACTGGGCCAACCGGGGCATCAACATGTGGACGATTGAGCAGGGATCGTTTACCCTGACTCAGGGTTTGAACACATACGCTCTGCCGGTGGACACCGTAGACTTGCTTGAGCATGTCATCCGCACAAATGCCAACTCAACTTCTAATCAATCTGACCTGACCATCACACGTATTAGCGTCAGTACCTACGCTACGTTGCCTAACAAGCTGACGCAAGCTAGACCCATTCAGGTGATGATCCAGCGCAACTCGGGTCAAACTTCCGCCACAACCCTAGCACTTAGTGGTGCAGTGACTGCCACAGCCACCACGATCACTTTGGATTCTGTCATAGGACTAGCTGCTGCTGGTTACATCAAGGTAGACAGCGAGATCATCTATTACGGTTACATCGTAGGCAATGTCCTGACCGCATGTTCCAGAGGGCAGGCTAACACCACCGCAGCCACGCATACAACGGGTACAGCCGTGTATGTATCAAATCCCCCTGCAATCAGCGTATGGCCCACGCCTGATGGCTCCCAGACCTATACCTTTGTGTACTGGCGGTTGCGTAGGAACCAAAACGCTGGGGACGGCTCGGATACGATGGATGTGCCGTTCAGGTTTATTCCGTGCGTAGCGGCAGGGTTAGCCTACTATTTGGCACTCAAGATACCCAACGGAATGGAGCGGCTGCAGGTATTGAAGATGCAATATGATGAGGCATGGCAGTTGGCGCAGGATGAGGACCGTGAGAAAGCCTCAGTTCGATTTGTGCCCCGACAAATGTTCCTAGGCTAGACATGGGCAACAGGTTTTCATCCGGTAAGAATTCGATAGCGGAATGTGACCGCTGCGGGTTCCGCTACAAGCTGAAGGAACTGAAGAAAGAAGTTGTCAAGACCAAAACTTACAACTTGCTAGTGTGCCCAACCTGCTGGACACCAGATCAACCTCAGTTACAGTTGGGGATGTACCCGGTAGATGATCCACAAGGAGTGCGGGAGCCGCGCAGAGATTTGAGCTACTACGCTTCGGGCTTGCTGGTGGACGGCTACTCAGGCGAAGGAAGCCGAGTATTTCAGTGGAACTGGAACCCCGTGGGCGGGTCTAGGGCAAACGATAATGGGCTGACACCAAATTACTTGGTAGCAGCATTAGAACTTGGTTCAGTTACAGTAACTTAGGAGTTGATATGGACAAGGCAGACAAAAAGCAGGACAAGAAGATGATTGCAAACATGGTGCATACGCACGAGGGAAAGCTGCATCCCGGCAAACCCAAAACCAAGTTTGCCAAAGGTGGCAAGACCGACATGGACATGATGAAGTATGGTCGTGGCATGGCTAAAGTGATGAACCAGAAATCTGGTCGCGGAGGTTAATATGGCTAAGTTCAGTCAAAAACTTATGGGCAAAGAAGTTGGCTCCGCTGCCGTCTATGCACAACCGCATACGATGGATGGAAAGAAAATGACCAAAGCTCCAGTAGAGTTTGGCACTAACCCCGGCTTTCCCCCCAACCGTAGTAAGCTCGATACCTTGGACGTTAGCATTGGCAACATCAGCAAGTCGGCTGGTAACGAACCTATAAAAACATCTGGTATCACGATGCGCGGAACTGGTTGCGCTACTAAAGGCACGATGTCTCGGGGTCCGATGGCATGAACTACGCTGCGTTGGTTGCTGCGGTCTCCTCGTACACGGAGAATACGTTCCCTACGACGGACATGAATGTGTTTATTACGCAGGCAGAGAAACGCATCTACAACGCCGTACAGCTTCCATCCCTACGCAAGAACGTCACGGGCAGCACAACAGCCAGCAACAAGTACCTCCAGTGCCCCACTGATTTCCTGTCCACATTTTCCTTGGCAGCAATCAACCCCACTACTGGGGCGTACACGTACCTGCTGAACAAGGATGTGAACTTCATCAGGGAAGCGTATCCCAAGCCAACGTCCACCGGAGCGCCCAAGTATTACGCCATATTTGGACCCCGGTCAGACAACGAAACAGAGCTTACGTTCATCCTTGGCCCCACACCTGACGCTGCGTACAGCACAGAACTCCACTACTTCTACTACCCAGAGTCCATCGTCACCGCCTCAACCACATGGCTCGGTGACAACTACGACCCCGTCCTTCTGTATGGGACACTGGTTGAAGCCTACACCTACATGAAGGGTGAGCAGGACATGGTTATGCTGTACAACACCAAGTTGGGTGAAGCACTGGCACAGCTTAAACGTCTGGGTGATGGTTTAGAGCGTCAGGACGCATACCGCAGTGGGCAGGCTAGGATTCCAGTAACATGATTGCCCAAACCCTAACCACATCCTTTAAGCAGCAACTGCTTCAAGCGGTACATGATTTCTCCACAGACACCTTCTACATGGCGTTGTACACTGCCAATGCCGATTTGGGGGCTACTACCACTGTTTACACAGCAAGTGGGGAGATTTCAGGTACAGGCTACACCGCGACAGGTCAGGTGATGACAGGCATCTCGGTCAGTGTCACAGACACCACTGCCTTTGTAAACTTCACCAACGTGGTATGGACTACAGGCGCGTTTACAGCACGGGGTGCGCTGATTTACAATACATCCAAGGGTAACAAATCGGTGGCAGTATTGGACTTCGGCGCTGACAAAACCACCACCGCATCGTTCACAGTTGTAATGCCCACCAACTCCGCAACAAGCGCATTGATAAGGCTACCATGATCACAACCACCAAAGGTCTGATGGACGAAGCCCTGCTGGACAAGCGGGAAGGAACCATAGACAACGACAACGAAACCACAACATGGATTGAATACTGGTTGGGTGGTGAATTGGTACATCGTTCGGCGCATGTGCAACTAAAACGTGCTGTCGTAACTTTTGGCGAAACCGCTGAATTTTAAGGAAATACCGTGGCAAATACACAATGCATGACCAACTCGTTCAAAGTAGACCTGTTTAATGCAGTTCACGCTTTCAACGCTACAAATATACCGGCACACACTGTAGCTACAGCCGATGTGTTTAAAGCAGCCCTGTACACGGCGGCAAGTTCACTGGGAACCACCACAACTTCGTTTACAAGTGCGGTTACAGAAGTGTCGGGTACGGGGTACACCACTGGCGGGGTTGTAGTTACATTTGGTACAGCACCAAGCAACACAACAACAACGGCGTTCCTGACCCCTTCAGCGACCATTACCTACACAACCGTCACTTTGGCAACTTCTTTTGATGCCATGCTGCTGTACAACAACACCAATGCAGGCAAGAACGCTGTAGCGGTATTTACTTTCACGGCTCAGACGGTGGCGGCGGGTACGTTTTCACTAACGATGCCAACCAATGATGCGTCCACCGGATTGTTACGGCTGGCATAAAGTGGTATGTCTACAGCATGGAGCGATGGCACATGGGGTAGTAACACTTGGGGTGGCAGTCAGGCTGCGCTCACAGGTGTGTCAGCCACGGGTTTAGTTGGGACATCTAGTGGTGGTTTAACCGCAGAACTTACCGGAGTCAGTTCAACAGGATCGGTAGGTACAGTTACTGCAAGTGTAAGTTTCCCGGTGACAGGGGTTAGTGCAACAGGATCAGTAGGTAGTCTCGGGTCTGTAGTTAGTATTGCGCTTGTTGGAGTAAGCTCAACCGGATCAGCAGGGTCAATCTCGCAAGCGTTTGCTTGGAGTGTGATAGATAATACGCAGACAGCCAACTGGTCTGCTGTCTCGACGACTTAGGAGGATTTAATGCCAACATCATTCAGTACAAATCTGGCTCTGGCCCTACCCGCTACGGGAGAGTTGTCGGGTACTTGGGGCACAACGGTCAATTCCAACATTACCAACATGCTCGACGAAGCGTTGGGGTATCAGGCATTTTCAGCCACTGGAGGCTCAGACACACTGACCATTCCTGACGGTACAACGGGAGTAGCCCGGAGCATCTACATCCAGCTTAACGGCACAGGCGGCGGTACGGTAAACGTCCCCACAGCCAAAACAAAGATGTACTTTGTTTTCAATAACACCGCATCTGCCATCACATTCAAGGTCACAGGCCAGACCGGGGTGTCCATCCCAGCCGCAGCAAAGATAGCCCTAGTCAGCAACGGCACAGACATCATTACAGCCGAAAACTACTTCTCCGCTTTGACTCTCGGCGCTGCTCTGCCGGTGGCATCTGGGGGTACAAGCCTGACAACCCTCACCGCCAACAACGTCATCTTGGGCAACGGCACATCAGCACCCACCTTTGTAGCGCCAAGCACCACGGGCAACGTGCTGACAAGTAACGGTACAACTTGGGCGTCCAGCGCACCAGCGGCTGGCGGCATCACCTACACCACCACCAAAACATCC
>Ga0207942_1000191_pt1 | contig 16966 bp, 29 predicted proteins | sample LakMenEpi12Oct12_FD_150687 | JGI IMG/M metagenome (GOLD analysis project Ga0207942, IMG submission 150687) | Freshwater microbial communities from Lake Mendota, WI - 12OCT2012 deep hole epilimnion (SPAdes) | ecosystem: Environmental > Aquatic > Freshwater > Lake > Epilimnion/Euphotic zone ... | reverse complement strand
GCGGACGGAAAGCCCGAGCCGCTAACCCCCCGTTTCCAGAAACGAATACGGGGCAGTCTGCGTTTCTGCACACTTACGTTTGCCCGCACGATGCAGACCGCAGCCTCAGCCGCGGGAACACCGAAGCGATACCACCACACCGCAGCCTCGCGTAGCGCGCGATCGATTGCGGGGTCACCTACCTGGACTGTGCGCATACCTGGCACCTCCTGCCCACAGTTTGCGCACCGTCGACGGTACCGTCAAGCCGCATCTATTTTGCACAAAGTTTGTTAAACGTGACACGCAAAGGTCTTGCATAAAGCTTGACAACCTTGGACCGGCGGTGTATCTTGATTTCACCAGCGCAGCACCGCTGGCAACAACAACCGACCTCAAGGAGACACCACCATGCACTACGCCGACACCATCACCACCGCCGTCCACACCAGCGCCCGCAACGACGTGTCCGTCACTTTGCGCGGTATCGACGACATCGACGACGCTCGCCAGCTCGTCGAGGACGCGTTTGACGACCTGATCGGCGACGTCTACGCCGACTACGAGATCGAGCAGCACGACGACGGCGAGGGCGTGACTGTGCGCGGCTACTCACGCTTGCACAGCATCGTCATTCACCTTTGCCGCTGATCGCGCCGCAAACCACCAAGGAGGACACAACCATGCGCCACCAATGCCGCGACTGCCTGACCGTCACCGCCCGCCCTGAGCGCTGCACCACCTGCGCAGCGTCGCACCGCCGAGCCGAGCTCTTTGTCGCCGCGATCGAGTACGCCTTGATCGTCGGCTTCTTCGGTCTCGCCCTGCTCATCGCCGCGGCCCTGTCATGAGCCGCCAGCTCCGGCACAGTTGGCAGCTGCTCGGCGACGCCGTCTACCCGTGGTCGCGGTACCGTTGCCGCATCTGCGGCGCGAACGTCGAGGCACGTTACGGGCCACCGTCGACGCTGTACCCGATGCGGTGGGAGGGCAAGACGATCGACAGGTTTGAGCCGCGCCCCGATTGCGTCGGGCCGAACCGACAGGTGCCGACGTTTCAGCCGCGGGTGCTGACGTTTCTCGGCAAGTGACCGTCGACCTGCAAGGGTTGACCCGTTTTCCGCAAGCTTGCCGCATGGGTCCGCAGAAGGCTAAACGCTAGACGTGCAAGCTTCTGCAAGCTTTGCAAGCTTGTTTTGTACACGTACACATATACACCCCTAAGAGGGTCTTACATACAGAAGGGAACGAGCAAAACAAGCTTGCAAACCTTGCAGACCCTTGCATAACTTTCTGCTTGACACACTCCAGCACCCCGTCTAGACTGCCTCGGCGGCACCGCTGCTAGCACCAGCAACCGCGCAAGAACACAGGAGACCCCGTGGACCTTCGACCGTCGACACCTGTTCGGTACCGTGCCCGACCCGCGTATTTGTCTCCGCGCGGTCTCGGGGTGCTTCGCGGTACCGGGCAGGTGTCGGCAGCCGAGGAGGCACAGTGAAGCTATCCGACCTGCCAGGACTCGACGACCTCGGGAACGCCGCCCGCCTTGCAGCCTTGCACGGCGACACCCTGCGTTACCTGCAAGACCGCGGCGAGTGGCGAGTGTGGCAACCGCCGAAGTGGCGTTCGCACCAGCCCGCGCTTGTCTATCGCAAGGCCGCCGACGTCGTGCGGCACATGCGGGACGAACTGCCCGACCTGTCCGACGACGCCGAGACCGACGCCAAAGGCACGCAGCACAAGAGCGCCAGGGCAGCTTACGCCGCGCACATCCACCGCACGTCGAGCCGTCGGGCGCAGGATGATATGGTGCGGCTGTGCGCGCACATGGAAGGCATTGCGTGCGTGGCTGCGGACTTCGACACCCGCGTGTTCGAGCTCAACACGCCTGCGGGAGTGTGGAGCCTTGCCGACGACGGCGGCGAAGGCCCGAATAAGCCCGAGTTGCTTCACAGCAAGTCGACGCGCGTTGCCCCGAACCCGTTCCAGCCAACGCCGACGTGGGACGCGTTCCTGCGCTTCGTGACCTGCAACGACGCCGAGCTCGCCGCGTGGCTGCAACGTGCCGTCGGCATGAGCCTTATCGGTCGGCAACAGGAACACGTGTTCCTGTTCTGCAGCGGCGACGGCGGCAACGGCAAAGGGACGTTCCTCAACACCTTGGTTGACCTCCTCGGCGACTACGGCCAGACCCTGCCGCCCAACATGCTTGTCGAGCGCAAGAGCGATGCGCACTTGACCGAGCTGGCCGACCTTGAAGGTTGCCGCATGGTCATCGGTACCGAAGTGCCGCGCGGGTCGGCGTGGGATGAGGTCAAGATCAAGATGCTCACGGGCGGCGACCGCATCCGCGCGCGCAAGATGCGGCAGGATTTGTACGAATTTGCGGCCACGCATACGTTTTGGATTAGCGGCAACGACAGACCAAGGCTTCGCGGCACCGACAACGGGATTTGGCGCCGCATGCGCGTGATCCCGTTCAACGCGAGGCTGACAGAAGCCGAAATGGACATCGAGCTCGACCGCAAGCTTGCAGACGAGGCCCCTGGCATTTTGGCGTGGGCGCTGGAAGGGTGCCGCCTGTTCCGTCAGCACAAGCTGGGCTGGTGCGAAGCCGTGCGCGCCGCAACCGAAGGGTATCGCAAGGAGGAGGACATTCTCGGCGGCTTCATCGAAGAGGAGTGCATCCTCGGAGACGGCGTGATGGTGACGAAAGAAGCTTTCCGCGGTGCCCTGCGCATGTGGCTTGAGGCGCGCGAGTACCGCCCGATTTCGGACCGCGCGCTAAAGCCCGATATGTTGCGCAAGGGTTTCACCGAACACCGCGATGGGACGGCTGGGGTGTGGCATTGGTGCGGCGTAAAGCTTCGCACGCGGTGGGACGTTGTCGTTGACGACGCGAAGGTGCGGCGATGAGGGTGCAGGACGCAAGATCTTGGGTGTCGCTTGTTGCCGGCGATCCCGACGCGTCCATGACATGGCAACTGTTCGACGACACCGCCGAGCGCGACCCGCGCAAAGCCCGCATCCTGCACGGGACGTTGGCCGAGGTCGGCGGAGAGCTGCTGCGCGCCAACCTCGACGGGTCTGGAGTGTTCGCCGCGGTCAACGCCTGCGATGGAAACGGCCGCAAATCCGCGAACGTGCAAGCCGTGCGCGCGTTGTTCGTGGATTTTGATCACGCGGTGGCGCCGACGTGGCACGTCCCGCCAAGCTTCACAGTCGCATCGGGCAGCGGGCCGCACGGGTACTGGCTTGTTGACGATTGCCCGCTCGACGGCTTCGCGCGTGCGCAGAAGAGGCTAGCCGCGCACTACGGCTCGGACCCTGTCGTTCACGACCTCGCGCGGGTCATGCGGGTTGCGGGGTTTTGGCACTGCAAACGCGAGCCTCGGCGGCAGGTGACAATTCACGCGGGCACGTGCGGCACCTACAAGCTTGCCGACATCCTGCGCGACGTGCCCGAGCTGCCCGTGGCCGATGCGCCGCCGCGACAACGGCTGGCGACGCAAGAGGCAACGGTGTCGTGGTGGAGGAACGTCGATGCACTGCGGGCCTTTCGAGAGTCGGGCCTTTACGGTCGCGAGATTGCCTACGGCAAGCACGCAATCCTATGCCCGTGGATACACGAGCACACGCAGAAGGACTTTGAGGCTCGGAGCGCCGACACTGTGCTATGGGAGACCTCAACCGACGGCGCCGCCGTGTTCCACTGCAGCCACGCCCACTGCGCGGGTCGGTACCTGGTGCACGCGCTCGCGGAAATCGGCGCCATGCTGTTGTAACGCTTGACACCGTCCAGCAATCAGCTAGACTTGACACAGACGCGGAAAGCACCGCGAACAAAGGGGACACAATGCCGATCGACACTTATCACGAACTGCCGGGCTTGAACTGGTCGCGCCTCAAATACGTGCTGGAAAGCCCGCGCGCGTACCGTCACGCCGTCGACAACCCGCCGTCCGAGACGCCTGCGATGGCGTTCGGTACCGCCGTACACATGGCGGTTTTGGAGCCCGAGCGCGCCGCCGTCGAGCTCATCACCGCCCCGTCGGAATATCTGACGGCAACGGGCCTGCTTTCGACCGCGAAAGCCGCGAAGGACTGGATCGGGACCCTGCCCGCGGACGCAATCGTGCTGACGCCTGCGCAGCGCATCGCGATCGACACGGTGTGCAAGCACCTTGCCGAGCATGCAGGCGCCAAGGAGTGGTTGGCGTTGGCCCACCACCGCGAACACGTCCTGACGTGGAAGGAAAACCTGTCGGTGTTGAAAACAAAGTCCGTGGTTGGAATTTCAGGCGATCCAGATACGGTCAACACAGTGGACTGCAAGGCCTGCGTGGACGCGTGGGGCAACGGCCTGCTGCTGGACGTCAAGACGTGGGCGCCTCGAGGTCGGTTCACTCCGCAGGCCTTCATGCGCGAAGCACTGTCGCGCAAGTACTTGGGGCAACTCGGGTGGTATTTCCGCGGTTTGGAAGCGGCGGGGCAGCCTGTGCACCGCATGGGGTGGGTCGTCATCCAGTCGACGGCGCCGCATGATGTGATGGTGCTGGAGCTGGACGTTGACGCGTTTGATTACGCCATCGAAGAGGCGCAAGAAGCGATCGACCTGTTCCACCTGTGGAGCTCCGAAGGCATGCCCGCGCACGGCGCATATCCCGAGGCTGTGTTGTGCAACCTGCCTGCTTACCTGCAGCGCGACGACCCCGCGGACAACGGCGCGGATCTGGAGGGTTTCTGAGATGGAAGCGCGCATCGTGGAAAGTTTCGACGCCTTGTTTCCTGGGCGGTTTCTCAAAGCCGCCGACCTCGGCAACGCCAAAGCCACGGCCCAGATCGAAAGCGTCGTCATCGAGCAACTGGAAGGCGACAAGGGTGTCGAGGACAAGGTCTTGGTGTCGTTTGTCGGCAAGCAGAAGCGGCTTGTGCTGGCCAAAATCAACGGCATTTCGCTGCGGGCGATGTTTGGAAGCGACGTGCGGCAGTGGATCGGCAAGCGCGTAACACTGTACGCCACGGCCGACGTCATGCCCTTGCGCCGCGGCGAGGCCTGCATCCGTGTCTACGGGTCGCCCGACATCGACAGGCCGCTGCCCGTCGAGTGGAAGCCCGCGAAGCGCAACAAGCTGCGGTGGGTGCTGCAGCCGACGGGCACGGCAACGGCTGCGCAGCCCGACACCGCAACAAACGACGACCTTGAGCCGTTCGTCACCGAGGAGGCATAATGCAAACGCAAGAACCCATGCAAGGCGTGTCCGCACGCATCACAGGCCGCGTGTATGAAGTCGCGGCACCGACAGGCAACGGCCCTGTGGTCGTGACGGTGCGGGTGTCGCACGGCAAGGACAAGACCACGGGTAACTACCGTCCGAGCAGTTGGTACCGCATCAAGTGCTTTGCGGCCAAGCAGCCGGAGTTGGCCAAGCTCAACCCGCAGAAGGATGACCTGATTACCTTTGAAACCTACGGCGGAACCGACGAGTGGACCGACAAAGAAGGCAAGAAGCGCAGCGATAAAGTGTGGTTTTATGTCGCTGCGACGAAGCACAGCAGCGGCGAAGCGTACCGCGACGACCGCGAAGCGAAGCCGCCGAGCGCAAAAGATTACGCGGCCAAGCGCGCCGAGTTTGCCCGCCCTGCCGATGCCGATGAGGTGCCGTGGTGATTGCGCTCGCACAAGGCCTGAGGGTGGCGGGAATTGACCCAGGCAAGACGATCGGCGTCTGCGTGTACGACACCGCGGCGGGAAGGGTAACGGATGCGGCACAATACCGCAGCCTAGCCGAGACCGTCGAGCACTGTCGGCGCCTGCTGCAATCGGGCATGTGCGACGCGTTCGCCATCGAACGCCCGCGCATCTACAGCCACGGCGGCAACGAGCTCGCCGACACGATCGAGCAATTCGGCGCCTTATGGCATGCAATTGGCGGTCGTGCGCCGTTGCCCGCGGAGACGCAGCAACTTCAAGGCGGTGTGTATCGGGTTGACGTACAAGGCTGGGATTTCGTCCGCCCCCTGTACGCCATCGAACGCCGCGCCGTGACGCGTGAGCTGTCGCGGGAAATGGGTGAGGACGTCCGCGGCGATGCGGGCGTGTGGGCGGTGCTTGTCGAGCTGCACGGCGGACGCGGTGTGGCAGACAGGCGCGCGGCAAAGGGTGCGGAACCCGGGGCGCTCGGCTTATTGCACGGCCTGCCCCACGCGCGCGCGGCTTTGGCGGTTGCCTGGGCTGCGGGACAGATTGAGATCGGCCAGACGGACGCATAGCCGTCCAAGGAGACAACAATGGAAGTGATTACACTGCAATATGTTGCGGCGCATTTCGTGTCGCTGTCGATAACGGCGCTTGTCAACGGCGATGCGTGGACGGCCGAAGGCGTGACCGCAAGCGGCGAGCGCGTTTTTCGGTACCGCGTGACGCTTCCCGAGCTTCTTGCGGATCTGCAAGCGTATGCTGCGCGCAAAGATGCCGAGCGCGTGTTGAACCTCGTGCGCGCAACGGAGGCCTGAGATGTTTTGGGCGGGCTTGGCGGTGTGGCTGTACAGCATCGAGGCGACAGAAAGCTTGGCAATCGTTTGCGCGGGCAGCTCCGAGTGCTTGCGGCTTGGTGTGTGGTGCGTGGTCGAAGCGGTAGCAAACGGTCAGTGCGAGGTGGTGCCGTGGTGAGAGATGCAAAACCGTGCAGCCGCGAAGGTTGCGACAAGCAGGCAAAGACCCGCGGTCTGTGCGCGGCACACTATGCGCATGCCCGATACCACCGCACGGTTGAAGAGCATCCCAAGCACGTCAAGCCGTCTTGCATCGTGTGCGGCGACCCGAACACAATCGCCCGCCAAATGTGCTGGCGCCACTACAAAGCTTGGACCCGCCGCGAAGGCAACGGCAAACCCAAGCCCGTGCAACCATGCACAGCAGGCGCAAAACACGTCTACACCCCTGCGGGCAAATGCCTGCGGTGCGGGTGGTCCAAGCCGACGGCGTCGAGCGCGCCGATCGCCCCGTAGATCTGGCCAGCCCAATCGCACAATCGGTCGGAACAACTGCGGGGATGTGTCCCGCCTGCGGTGTCGGCACGGTGTCGGCACCGCACGGCGGGGACGGAGAATTCATGAAGCAGACGATCGAGGTCGAGATCAAGCAAGCCGTGCGATGTTGGGTTGCGGTTGTACGCCGCAACGGCGTGTGGATCCTGCAAGCGCAAGCAGCGAACGAGCGCGAGGCGACGCAGGAAATCTATCTGCGACTGCGTGAGTTGCGCGACGGTATCGACGCGGTGTTGAGGGAGCTGTGATGGGCAAGCCGATGGACTGTGCCGCACTGCGAGAGGCCGTCGAGACGTGGCCCGAGCTGGATCGCCTGCGACGGCTGCGGGAGGCAATCGCACTGTGGCCCGCTTCGATCCACGAACAGTGGTGCAATATCCGCGCAGATTACCCGTGCGACTGCGGTCACACTGAGGTTAAGGTGGCAAGAGAGGCTGCACGGCGGCTGGTCGGTATCGAGGAGCATGCGCCGTAATAAAGCGATCCTGCACGATAACATCGGCAACGATACCGTGCAGACACAATCGCCGCCCACGGTGGGCGCGACAGCCTGACGGGCGCAAACGAGCTTTCCAAGCGGCTCCGCGACGTCAGGCACAGACGAGGACACATGCCAGGATTAGAAGCAATCATATCCGCCGTGATCTGGGTCGAGTCGCGCGGGGTGCCGACTGCGACGAACGGATGCTTTCGCGGACTGATGCAGGTGTGCACGCGATATGCGCACTGCACGCCCGACGAGCTCTACAATCCCGAGATCAACCGCCGCGAGGGCGAGCGGCTGCTTCGGTACTGGTACCGTCACAGCCACGGCGACTGGGGCAAGGCACTGGCCGCATACAACTGCGGCTGGGGCGGCCTTCGCGGTACCTGTGGCAAACACTACGCGGCGAGGGTGCTGCGTCTGGCGAGGTCGCTGTGATGCTGATTGTGTTGTTGTGCCTACTGCTGTCGGCCTGCGTCGCCGACCCTGTGACCCCGAGCGCGGACGCGGGTGCAGGTGAAGTATCGGATCCGTATGGCGATGGAGAGGTGCCGTGAGCTCGACAAACAGAGGAACGCAAAGGGCTGGGTTGGACTTCTATCCGACGCCTGATTGGTGCGCAGATGTTGCGATCAAGACGTTTGGGGCAGGCTTTACGCTGGACCCATGCGCGGGCAACGGACAGTTGTTGCGTGCAATCGAACGGGCCGGCGGCTGCGCTCGCGGCATCGAAATACAACCCGATCTTGCTGCGCAATGTCCTGGCATGTGTCATATCGGCGACGGTCTTGCGTTTTCATGGAGAGGCGAAAGCATCATCTGCAACCCGCCGTTTGCAAACGCGTTGGAATGGATGGAAAAGGCCTGTCGCGAAGCAGAAAACGCAGCCTTCCTCGTGCGTTTGGCGATGCTTGCCGGCAAGAAACGCAAGGAGTTTTGGGAACGCAATCCACCGTCGTCGATTTGCATCCTGTCGCAACGTCCATCATTCACCGCGACCGGCACCGACAGCGCGGACTATATGTGGGTCACGTGGAGCTACAAACGCAAAGGCCAGCCGACACAGGTTGCTTGGCTTGGAGGCAAGGAATGTTGAGACCGTACGATCTAACAAGGTGGCGCGGCATGGCCTCGCGATCCTACCGCCACGAGCTGGCCGAGCCAGTGCGCCAACTGTGCGACGAGGTGGAGCTATTGCAGCGCCAACTATCCGCGCTCGTCGAGGAGCTGCACCGTACCCGCCGCCACGCGCTCGGTCTCGATCTCCCGCATGATACCAACCGCAGAAGCGGCGATGGCGCGGACAAGCAGTCGGGCGACATCGGGAGCGACGCCGAGGTTGACAGCGTACGGCAGCACAACCAGCGATAAGCGATCGACGATTGACTCGTTGTCAGCCATCGCCCGTACCGCGCCGCCAGCCTCGCGCTTTGCCAAATCTGCCAGGCTCACGCGGCAGCCTCTTCGGCGGGCATGGCTTCCTCTTCGCCGTCCTCCATGAGCATCGCAACGGCCTCGAGCAGCGCCTCGGCAGCCTTCAAGCCCGCGTCACCCTCTGCGGCGGCGGCAGCCTCGAGCGCGGCGACAACGGCGTCGGCAACGTCGGCGGGGATGGCGCCTTCCTCGGCAAGGACGGCGACGGCTTCAACAGCGGCGGCGATTTGGGCGATCATTTCCTCGGACATAGCAACCCCCTAGTATTCGACCTTTTCGGCTTCGATGTCGACGAGCACCTTGCCGTCACATCCGACCGTTACACGACCCGCGGGCTTCGGTGCCGTCGGGTGCGAGGAGATAAGGATGGGCACGCGCTTGCATTGCGTCGGCCCGCATCCCGTGAAGAACCCCGCGACGCCGATGGAAATGGCAGCGATCGCCGCCCACTTCAACACAAAGACAGCAATCGGCAAGGCAATCGCCGCAACAACAATCGCTAACAGTTTGAGGCGCAGCAACACTATTGCACCTCGGCGGCGGTTGCGTCGGCAGGCTCGGCCGCGACGGTTGCGTCGGACGGCATCGCGCAAGGCGAGACGTCGGCGGGCAGCGCAGCGGGTGCATCCGCGACGGTCTGTGGCGCGGCTTCGGGTGCAGGTGCATGGCCGCCCGAAGTGGTTGCGACCGCGACCGCGACACCGACGACGGCAGCGGACACGGCCTGCTGCCACGTCGCGCCGTTCTGCAGACGGTTGGTAGCGTGACGGACGTTGAGCGCAAGCGCGTCGAGCAACGCCCACAGCCGCGGCGACTTTGCCTTGACCTCGGCGGGCACGGCTGCGCACACGGCAGCGTTGACGGCGACAACAAGCAGGACAACAGCTTCGACGGTCATCTCAACCCCCCACGTATGCGGCAAATAGGATCGGCTTGCCGTTGCCGACTGCGCCCACAGCGAACCACGCGGGCCGTTTGCGTCGCGCGATACCTTTGCCGCTGCTGCTGGACTCGATCGTCATGCAGGCGGCGACGTCCTCGACCACCCACACGTGGCCCGCGGTGCGCTTGCCGTTGCGGGTGCGTCCGGGGTACACACCGATGCAGCCAGGCACAGGTGCCGGGATTTGCCGCCACCGCTTGTTTGCGGTCTGGGCGTCGGTATAGATCGCGTCGGTGTTGTACCACCTGGAGCCGTCGAACTTGCGGCCGCCGTGGCAGCGCGCGACAAACGCCGAGCAATCGCAGCCCACGGGGAAACCGTCGAGGTCCGCGCCCATACGGTACACACACCGCGGCGCCGCGTCGGGAGTCTGTGGCCCCCACTCTTTCAGCAGCTCGAGCGCGCGTGGCAACAGCGACTTCACAGCTTGGCCTCGAGACGGGCAAGCGCGACAGCGTGCGCCTGCGTGGCATGCTCAACGGTACCGATGCGGCCTTCAAGCTTGTCGACGTCTACGCGCATCGCGGCGACGCGGCTGTCGTGTTCGGCGGTCCACCGCGTGAGCTTGACGAGGTTTGACCCGATCCACACGGCAAAGCCCGCAACGAACGCGACAAGGCTTGCGATGATCGGCCACAGCTTGATCACGGCTTCAAGCATCGCTGCCCCCGTTGACCGCCGTTTGGGTTTCGCGATGCAGGCCCCACGCGGCGAGTTTGTCCTCGACCTCTTCGGGTTCGCATACGGTGTAGTGCAGGCAAGCGCCAGGCTTGTGTGCGCCCCACGCTGCGCCGATGTATCCCGCGGCCATGCCGTCGGCAAAGAACACGGGAACGTCCGCGACGTCGCACGGTGCCGCATAGGTGCGCTTTTCCAAACGGTGAAACAAGGTCAACTTCATGCAACACCCGCGCGTTGGAGCAGCAGTTGCGAAATCGATGCAATCTCGGCTGCCGTGCGTGCGCCCGAAAGCACGACCACCGACGCCAGCCAACCCGTCATGGCAAACGAGGCGCCGCCATTACGGCCACCGATAGACAGAAGTTGAGAGCCAAACGTGTTGGTGTTATCAGCAGACGCCCAAACCGTCAAGGTTTGCAGTGCGCCATCTTGCGCAATTGCGATTTCGGAACCTGCTGAAGCCGCTTTGTTGAACACCGCAGCGTTGCAGGTCCATTTATCTTGTGCAAACATGTAGTCTGCACCGGAGAAATTGACGTTGCCTTTGAGTGCAGCGCCTGCTTGTGCGGCTCGCCCGTACACCACAAGGCCTTCGGTAGATGCATTGAAATCCGCTGTGCGCTCGAAAATGTTCTTGTTGCTGGCGTCTGTCAGCCACCGCACGGTGAACACGGTGACGGCTTGCACGGGCCACGACGTGGCAGCAGTAACCATGCCGTCGTTTACGCCGTCGAACTGCATCGACGCCACGTTGTTCTTGACGGCTCTTGCGGGTTGCTTGCTGGCCAGTGCCTGCGTGGCGTTCGCAATGCCCGTACTGTCAGACCACGTCTCGGCCGTCGAACCGAACGCAACCGGCGATGTCGAAGCGTCATACCACGCGAGCAGCGAGGGACCGAAACGACTGCGCAGATCCGCGGCCGCAATGCTTCCTCGCTCTTGCCGCGGGGCAAAGCGGTTTGCCGTGCGTGCTGTGCGTGCGGAAATCAACACGGCGACACCTCCTGCGCGGCGGCGGCCTAGTAGGTAACGCCCGTCACAAAGACGTTTGCGGTCGCGCCGACACCGACAAGGTTTGTCACGCGGACGGCAATGCGGGGTTGGCCGCGGATCTCGAGCTGGAGCAGGCCCCCACCGTTCGCAGCCGTGACGGTCGTCGTCGGGACGTCGGTGTAGAGCACCCAGCCGAGGCCGTTGTACAAGTAGACCTGCACGTCGACCGAGGTGCCGACCGTGACAGCGACGTTGACGTTGACGAACCTGTGACCCTTGGTGTAGTAGCCGTCGGTCGCAGCGGAGGGTGCAGCCTGGGCCGCTTGGATGTTGAGCGTTGCCCCGAGTTGGTCTAGTGCGCGGCCGATCGACATGGCGGAACCCTCCTGTGCTTCGGGCAGGATAGCGGATCTGCCCCTTGCCGTCTATACCTTAGAGCGTCTCAGGGTCGGTGATGGTGCGGCAGACGCGCATCGAGATGCCGTTGGTGTTGGTGGTCGACAACGCCTCCGTATACGGCGTGTCTTGAGTCGTGAGCTCGACGGCTGTATCGCCTGCCGTGAACCCGACCACGTCGAAGCGTTCGTCGGTGGTGGTGTCGTAGATAGCCGACGTGATTGTCGCCGTGCCGAACCCGACTTCGGGCGCGGCCGTCAACGACGGGAACAACGACCACGGCGGGTTCGCAGTCTGGCCGACCATACTCGAGGCGGTAATTGTGTGTGTCGGAGTCGAAGCGCGCAACAAGGCTTGGTCGCATGACTCGGTAATTGCAAAGCAGGCCGCCTCGGCTCCGACGTTGACGCGTGCGGCCCAATACCTGGTTGAAAGGTTTGTGGTGCTACCGTCGTAGGTATGCGCAGTGCCGGAGTACGGCGCAAGGGCGACAGCCTCGACGCGTTTGCATGCGGTCGCGAGCGCAGACGTTGCAGCAGGCGGTGCGGGATCCGTCCACACCACAACAGGGTCGGAGCTCGCGGGTGGCGTCCACCATGCCACTACGGCAAACACGTAGGTTGTATTGCCAGTCGTGTTGCTGCATTCGACTTCAAGATCGGCATGGGTCTGGCCGTTGTGTCCGTGCACGTAAATCGGCAGCGTTGCGGTTTCGATATTGCCCGTTGCGTTGAACGACACCGCGTCGCCTTGGGTGTTGAGCAGTTTGACGCGACCAGTTGTCGATCCCGCGGAAACTGCGGCGATGACCGAGACGTCCAGCACTGTGCCGGTTTTGGAGGCGTACGGCAGCCACGCTCGGGCGGGAGGCAAGGTGTATCCTGTGCCACCGCCGATTGCATCGGTGCACAAAAAGCGAGGGTTTGCGCCCCATTCCTGCACGAACGCGAACGCACACTGCACGCGGTCTTGGTATACGGCCGCGGACGAAACGCCGCAGCGGTTCAGCCATTCCTCATGTATCGCTGCTTGGTTCGCGGACTGCAGCAAAGTGTCGTCGAACGGCACAAACCCCGACGGCTTGACGCCTGCGGTTACAGGTGTGCCGGCAGGGTAGCATAGAAGGTGGTGGTCAGTGCGTGTGCCGGCGGCGGGTGCCGTGTATCCGACGCGGATTGCACGGACGTTTGCGGCAAGCGTGACCGCGGGCGATGTGTAGGTGGTCAGCGTTCCCGCGCCGCCCGTCACGACAGCAGCCGATGCGACGTTTGTCCACACTGTCGCGCCGCCCGCGTATGCCACGGCAGTATCCACCGACACCGTGACGGTTTGAGTCGCGGCCGAGCACACAAAGCGGTGCGCAAAGATGTAGTCAATGCCATCCGCGGACGGCGAAACGGGGATGTGGTACACGACATTGCGGCCCACGGCGCCTGTGCTGCAATACACTACTGACAGCATTGCAGGGCTGTGGTACCGATAGAGGTAGTTGGTGTTTTCAAGCGCAAGTTGCAAAGGCTGCTTGGCAAGAGGCGCGAGCAGCAGTTGCGACTGTTTGACGATGTTGAGACTTGACGGTGTCGTAAATGCCACGGCCTCAGCTCCACGTGCCGCCGTCGCCGACGTGCGCAAATTGGGACTGGAAGGTTACCGACAACCCGCCAGCAAGCAAGGGCAGCGTCACGTGCGAGTCGCCTGCAACGACAGTGTGGCCGCCGCTGTGGTTGTCCACCGTCAGCACGCAGAACCCGCCAAGCTTTGTTTCGGCGGTAACGCGGTGGGTCTGGTTGACCGCTTCGACCTGCCCAGGCCTGTAGTGTTGGATGTAGTAGTTGCCGCCGGTCGCCTGCCTGCATGCGGCAAAATGCGGGTAGTATTCGATCGGCACAGAAATCGACGTGGCATTGGCGGGGTTTGTCACCGCCGAGACCACGGGCGACGGCGACAAAGCGCGCGTGGATTGCTGGCCGTCAAAGATGATCGTCAGCCGTACTTGCAGCCGCACGAGGTCGAGCGTGCGCCCGACGACACGCCCCAAACCCGAGTAGCCGATTTGTCCTGGGTTGCTCGACCACGTCCACAGCGACGGATGCGTCAACCCGTCGAGCTTGACGACGTCGCCGACATCGGCACCGAACCACGGCGGCACGACAAACACAGCGGCTTGCGCGGTCTGGTCGTAGGCAAACCACCCCGCCGACATCACCGTAGCCTGTTGCACGTACTTGGCACGGTTGGTGGTCTGGATCGTAAACTCGGCCATCCGCAAGCCTTGCGCCTCGATGGTCGGCAGGTCGGACGCATAGATCGTGTCCTCGGTGTCGGTGTCTCCGTGCGGCAGGATGACCTTGATCGCGTTGGGTGCGTCGAGCCGCTGCACCGATTGCACGGGGTCGCCTTCGTGTGCGAGCAAATCCGCGTCGGTCAAATTAAACGGCTGCGCTGCCGACGGACTGTCGGTCGATATGACAGTCAGTTTGATCTGCGGGCTTGTCGCTGCCGTGATGTCTCGATCGAACTTGGACACAACCGCCAAACGGTTGAACCCGAGTATGCCACCGTACATATCGGCAAAGGCCTTTTCTGCAGGCTGTGCCGTGCCTTGTTCGGTGGTGTCGTTGAGTGCGCCATGTGCAAACGACACAAGATTGATGCGTGTTTCTGGGATCCCGTATCCTGCGCCACGTCGCAGGTTGTCGTACGTGCCACGCAATGCCGCGGTGCCGGAGCTTTCCAGCGTCTCAAGCATGATCTGGCTGTAGTATGCCTGCGACGATGTGGCGATTTCAGCAGTTGCCCCCACGATCTCTTTTCCCGAAGTCGGATTTGCCGCAAACCACAGATACATGCGACCGTTCGACAAGGTGCCGTTGATGTAGGAATGTTCTACACCGTCGATTGTTACGTTGCCTTCTGGTTCGATTGCCGCAAGTTTGGGGTCGTCGAGACGTATTGCCAACGTGTATACACCGGGATTTCCTGAACCTTGAACAAACCACGGCGTGCCGTACACGTACATGAGCGGCAACAGAGTGTGGTCTAGGTGCAGGCCTTGACCCGCCGCTTTGTATGACCCCCCTGCAAACTCAAGATTGACGGCAAACGATACCGTTTGTGCCTGCTTGCGGAAGTCGATTACAAACTCATGCGATAAAGGGGCAAACTGAATGGCATCTTGCTTGCGCCAAAACCCGCCCCAGATATGCACGTTTGCGCCAGAAGCGATGGCGGTCGCATTGAACTGCGTTTCAAACAGCGCCCGCGCCTCGGCTGTTGAGATGGTGTCGCCTGTGACGTAGCCTGAACCTGCAAACGGCGAAAAGGTAAAGCCAAACGACCATTGCATGTTGCCGTTATTGTTGTACCCAGCGGCAGCAATATTGCACACAAGCCCCAAATCGACGACAGCCAAACCACCTATGGACTCCACAACGCCGGTAATGGCGGGAGCAAGCGCGGCGTCGAGTACGCGATCCAAGGCCTCGGCCTCGAACGCAAAGCCGTTTTGCGTGCGCGCAGGCCCGCCTGTGATGCGGCCGCGCCACACCTCGCGCGCGTCGTCCAACAGGTCATTGCCTGGCACGTAACCGTTGGGGGCGACGGGTACCGCGTACAGCGTCACAGCGCGCCCTCGCCAATACCTCGGACGGTCGGACACAACCTGCGAGGACGTGCCCAAACCGTGGGCATACGCGATGCCGTTGACGCCGCGGGCCGAAAGGTTGAGCACGCCCGCGCCTGTACCGGAAAGCGTGACGTGCTCAAGCCCAATCCACGCGTCCGACGTGAACCCCGACGAGCTGTCGACGGACAGACTTGTCGCCGTTGCCGATGCGTTTGCCGTCAGCACCGTTTGCGCCGACGGCTTACGCAGCCAATCCCGCGTTGTCGCGGTGTCGAGCAGCTCGAACGAAAGCGGCGGCGTCGACGGTGTGCCGCGCAACCGGTCGATCTGCTCAATACCGACGGGACCAGAACGGTCGACGGACAACGCCGCAACCTCGACGGTGTACCCTGTCGGCAACGACTTTCCCGTCGCAACCTCTGACCACACGACAGGGATGCCTTCGACCAGCAGAAAGTAGCCTGGCGAAAAGCCGTACCGCGTTGCGTCCCACACACTCATCGCGGCACCCCCACCAAGAGCTCGGAACTATACCACCCCTCGGACTGTTGGGCGACCGGCGTCGAGCCGATGACAAAGCCGTCGACGTAGCCTGCGGGATTTGTCGCGCTGTAAGCGTTGAGCGCCGCGCCGCTGTTGGCCTGGTATACGCGGATGCGTCCCGACTGCACCCACCCTTGGCCGTAAATCAACGAATTGATTTGATCCAAATGCACCGTGATCCTGTGGATTTGGTGATTGCCCCACACTACGGCCGCGGTCCTGCCGTGACGGTACCGCGCGAGCTCGATTTGCGTCCAATCCTCGGCAGGCTCCACCGTCGCCCCGATGAGCTCGCAACGGCCTGTCGGCGGCTCTGCACCAGTCCACGACGTGCCCGTGCCACCGTAAGACGTGAAACCGACAAACAGCGAGGTTTGCGCGGACAAAGCGGGATCCCAAGCATACAGACCGAGCGCCGTTTCCAGCGTTACGCGCCGTGTCGCGGGGTTGTAATAGAAGTTCCACGGCGCACCTGCAGGTTCGGCCGTGTTCATCGCAGCTTGCCACGACGCCAACAAATCCGTAAACCGCTGTGGCGTCGACGGTCGGACATAGGTGCCCGTCAGCGTCGCAAACGTCTGCACGGTGTCGATCGGGCACGTAGCACCGCTGCCACCCTCGGAGTACGCGTAGGCCTCGATGTATGCGCCTGCCATGCCTACGGCCTCCTGCGGCTTGCTTCAAGGCTAAACCGATACGTCGTGTCCTCGCGCGTCCTGCGCACTTCACCGAGCGACACGTCGGCCCACGAACCTGACCATGTGATATACACCCACGCCACTCGCGGCGATGTTGCGGCGGCAAGCACCGACGACAACCGCGCAGCGTCGATTGCT
>Ga0207942_1000189_pt1 | contig 17098 bp, 21 predicted proteins | sample LakMenEpi12Oct12_FD_150687 | JGI IMG/M metagenome (GOLD analysis project Ga0207942, IMG submission 150687) | Freshwater microbial communities from Lake Mendota, WI - 12OCT2012 deep hole epilimnion (SPAdes) | ecosystem: Environmental > Aquatic > Freshwater > Lake > Epilimnion/Euphotic zone ... | reverse complement strand
GAACTGTTAGTTCAATTGTATCTGTAACTATTAAAGATGCTAATGGTTGTGAAAGTAATATAGGAATTGATGTAATATATAAAGGTGGTTGTACAGACCCTGAAGCAGTTAACTATGACCCTACTGCTACATTTAACAATGGTAGTTGTTATTATGAACCATTAACTTTAGTTACAGGATATACTTGTAATGAATTTAACTCTGGTGATTTTTGTGCTACTATTAGTGGAGGTGTTCCACCTTATTCATTAATAGGTTCACCAAGTGATACTATACTTGTTGATGGTGGGTCATATTGTGAAAGTATATTAAATGGTAACTCATGGTCTTGTTATGCATTAGATTCTGTAGGTAATGTTACTCCACTTCAATCAGGTACTATATCTTGTCCATTTAATTGTATAACAGTAAAAATTGAACCTAATGTAATTATAGATTGCTTAGTAGATGGATTAGGTAATGCTACTGGTCAAGCTTCAATTACTGCTAGTCCTTATGGTGGTACTGCACCTTATACTATTACAATATCAGTTAATAGTGCTCCTGCTGTTCCTTTTGTAAATGGGTCTATATATAATAATGGTGACAATATTAAAATAACTGTAACTGATGCTAATGGATGTGTAGGAAATTATGAACAAAAAATACCTTGTCCTCCAACTATTCCTGGAGGGTCATTTGATAATTGTGAAGAATTAATTTCTTATATGAATACTAATGGTTCAGTTTCAATTCAAGTTACAATCTTAGATTCTGGACTTAATTTTGGAGGAGGTTATTATGTAGATTATCAAGTTAAATGGATTACTATTATTCCTTCTCCATTAACTTCTGCTAATTTTCCTACAGTAGCAGCTACAATTTTTAATAATACAACTACTAATTTATCTCTTCAAACTGGAATATCTCCTTTCTCAGGAAGTGGTAATCCATTTCCATATATTGGAAATGTAGTTGTAAATAATGAAGTAAATATAAAAGCTGAATATAGTACTGCAATAATTTGTAGTGGATTACTTAGAGAATTAGTTCCACCTTCAAGTCCTAATTTAAACTTAACAGTTGATTTAGATTTTACAGTAGTATTACCTAATAGATTAATATGTCATTTGTGTGGCACAGGATTATTTAGTTTAGATTATGACCCTTGTGATGACCCATTTACTCCTTCAGACCAAACTGTACTTATAACATTAACTCAATGCCCATAATTTAATTAACATGGAAAAAGTATTAGAACTAATAAAGAAATATCAAAGACCTGTAAGAACTGTTCTGTGGTCTGTATTGATAGTTATAGCATTTGTAACTTGTTTATATAGCAGTAAGCCTTGTAATGAAGGATTTATAACTGAAGCTATAGGTGCGACCGAGAGATTAATAAATTCTAGTTCTTTTAATATTATCCCGGATGATGAACAGAAAAAAATAATAAATAACTTAGAAGTATATGAAATTAGTTTAATACAAAGCTATACTCATATATAAAAAAACCTAGGTTGAATAATTAAACCAGTATGTAAAAATTTAATATTATGAAAGTTCTAGTGTTAAATAACGACTTTACACCTGTGAGTGTTACCGACATGGCTCGGGGATTCAAGCTTGTATATAAAGGAAAAGCTGAAGTACTAGAACATGACGAATCTAATCCTATTGTTACGGACCAGAAAATTTACAAAAGACCCTCCGTTATAAGGCTTTTGAAATATGTTGTTCTACCTTTTAAGAAATTAAAACCAACCAGAGAAAATATATTTAAGAGAGACGAACTAAAATGCCTATATTGCGACTCATCTAAAAATCTTACCATAGATCACGTTAGACCAAAATCAAGAGGCGGAATAAACACATGGGAAAACCTTGCTACTTGTTGTTCAAAGTGTAACAGTATAAAGGGAGATAGAACACCAGAAGAAGCTGGAATGAAAATGAGACACAGACCTTTTAAACCAGGATATGGATATTTTATTAGAAATTTTTCCAAAGGAATGGACGTCTGGACCGCATATTTACCAGAATAATATAAAAATCCCAGAATATTCTGGGATTTTTTGTGCGCTGTTGGTCTATAATATCTACACAAAAATACTAATATGCTATTTGATTTCGACGATATCCTAATTGAACCAGAGGTCCACACGAGTATAAGATCAAGAAAAAATGTCGATGTTTTAGACGAAGGCAAGATGCTGCCTCTTTTTACTGCACCAATGGACACTGTAATAGACAACAATAATTCCAAGGTTTTTAATAATCATAAAATCTATGGAATAATTCCTAGACTTGCTATAGAATACCCACTAGATTATTTTTCAACAGATTATAAGGTTTGGTATTCTTATGGATTAGACGATTTTAAAAGAGTATTTATTGATAATAGAATATCCCTAAAAGGAAGAGAAGCAGCTTATGCACTTATAGATGTTGCAAACGGGCATATGGATATAGTTAAAGAGCTAGTTGAAGATTCTAAAAAAATCTATGGACAATCTCTTATACTTATGGTCGGTAACTGTGCAAACCCATATACATTCTTATCACTATCTAGTGCAGGTGCAGATTATGTTAGAATGGGAATAGGAAATGGTGCAGGATGTCTAACAACAGTACAAACAGGTATAGGATTCCCAATGGCATCACTAATACACGAAACTGCCAAGATTCAGACCGAAAGAAACATAAAAACAAAGATCGTTGCTGATGGGGGATTCAAAAAGTATTCAGATGTAATAAAAGCATTGGCCCTTGGAGCTGATTACGTAATGCTTGGAAGTATCTTTAATAAAGCTTTAGAAAGTTGTGGTGAAACCTATGAAGAAAATAAAGACTTCGGATCTTGGAAAGAACCAGGGGATAAAGTTGATCAATATTCTATAGATGTTCTTTTACAATTTGAGGCAGGAAGAAAATTTTTTAAGAAATTTAGAGGAATGTCTACTAAAGAGGCACAGAAAAGCTTAGGACGAAAAGAAATAAAAACATCTGAGGGAATATCTAAAATGCAACAGGTAGAATATACTTTAAGCGGATGGTGTGAGAATTTTCAAGATTATCTTAAATCTGCAATGAGTTATACTGACTGTCTGACCCTTGGTGAATTTATTGGCAAAGTCCGGTTCAATAAAATATCTAAAAATTCTTTTGATAGGTTTCATAAATAGGAAACCTTTAAAAAAACTACCATATAATAAAGAAATTGGCTTAAATGAAAAAGTTTGGAAGGTTTAATGATGTGATCAGATGGACAGCTGAGCAGATGTACGATTACTCATATGTTGTTCACACAGAGAAGTGGCAAGGAAAGGAAATCAAACATGATCCTAGATATGCTATGATCGAAACATTAAATCTTTCTTTTTCGTGTCAAATGGATCCGGACATTAAAGTTATCGGAGACCAAATTAAGCCCAATTTTGAATGGGCAGACGAGCACTTTGAGGAAAGAGTTAGCGGATATCCTCTTAATCCGCCTCCATCTCATGTTCGCTGGCCATATGCTCAGAAGAATAATTCAGAATTCGGTGGAGATGAAAAATTCTCCCACACATACCCTGAAAGGATCTGGGGAAAATATGGAGAGACTGAATCTCCAACCCGCACTACTGGATGTACATTAAAAGGAATCAGATACAATTATGGCGATTTTGCCGATGTTGTTAATCTTATGGTTAGAGAACCTTTTACTAGACAGGCATTTTTACCTATTTGGTATCCAGAGGACACCGGATCAGTTCACGGAGAAAGAGTACCTTGTACTATTGGATATCATTTTATCAGAAGAGGTAATTGGGTACATGTTGTTTACTATATAAGATCCTGCGATTTTTTCAGACATTTTAGAGACGACATTTATCTTTGTGCTAGAAAGGTATTTTGGCTTATTGAGCAGTGCAATAAAAAAGATCCTGAAAACTGGGAGGATGTTAAACCGGGTATGCTTACTATGCACATTACTTCTTTACATGCTTGGGCATCTGAAAAGCCTATGCTTAAGAATTTGATTCGATGATATATACTAGATGTTGGTACATCTAAAAGACTTTAAAAGTTTCTCTTTATTCGAAAATATAAGGATCGAAAAAATGGATCCCTCATCTTACAAGAGAGAAACTGTTACAGAATTACCCTATATGGATATTATAGGAGAAAATCGTAACAATTTTCTTAAAAAGCTAATTAAAATATCTGAGAGTCTTAATATAGATCCTAAGTGGCTTTTACACACTATATTTCACGAAAGTAGATTCGATACAAAATACCAAGACAGCATGTCAAAAGCTGTAGGACTTTTAGGCTTTATGCCATCAGTCCTTAAGAATTTTGTAAATCCAGAAACAGGAAAAAGCTATACTCCGAATGATGTCTTACAGATGTCTAATATAGATCAATTAGATTTAGTTAACGCTTTTTATAAAGCATGGTTTTCTGAAATGAATCTAAAGGGTGAGATTTCTCCCGGCGATTTCGCATCTTTAACATTTTATCCAGAGACTATAAGAAAAGATTGGAAGTGGGAATTTCCTGCTTATGTTGTAGATAAAAATATCGAGACTTTTAAAAAATTCCCTTCCGGTGGGGGAAAAACGAAGAAGGATTATTATGAATATATCGATCAGATCTTCAATAGCGGCGAAGAACAGGACGATAACAATAATTACATATTAGGTAATTTCACCGGAGCATTTGCAGATCCTAAATCCTATAGAGCTAAAAAGCCATTGGAATATTACAGAGGTATACTCGATGCAATAGAGGATCCATATTTAAATCAAGAAATACAGATGCAAGATATGGAGAACACCGAGAAGAATAAACAGGTTAACGCTAACACCGTTCCTTTAGGAGTAAATGCAGTAAAATGATGTTAAAAAGAATAAAAGACTTCGGAATAAAAGAATCACTAGAATACAGTGGGGAGGACGTAACTAGAATGCCTGTTATAGGAAAAGTTATTACTCATGCAATTGGACCATTTGACGAGGGAGAATATGAAGTGGTTGAAATAATAGAAGATCCTGAAGGGAAAGACATCTATGTATGTAATAAGTGGTATAAAGAATATAAAAGAATACCTCAAATAATTCACCAAAATTTGGTTAAAGAATATATTCCCGTTGAAAAATTTGGGAACTTTTATTAATAAGGTTATATAATAATAGAACTAGAGGTTTCTAGTCACTTCCCGGTCAACAAACCGTAGAGCTTTCAGAAATGGACGCGAAGGAAGGGGCCAAATAAAATAATCTTTATGTATTATTCAACGCCAAGCGTGACGTCGCAGTGTACTGCTAACATCACAAGAAACAGAAACAGAGCCAAAATTTATGGCGATTCCGTCTATCTAAAAGACGGAGAGAATTTCGAGATTGAGCTATTCAATCCAACCACAGCAAGGGTACTTGCAAAAATCACAATCAACGGTAAGGCAATTTCAGATTCGGGGATTGTATTAAAACCAGGAGAAAGAGTTTATCTTGAGAGATTTATTGATTCTAACAATAAATTTGTCTTTGAAACCTACGAGGTTGAAAAATCTAACGAGGCTTTAAATGCTATTGTAGATAATGGATTAATCAAGGTTGAGTTTTTTAACGAGATCACATTAAATTCGGGTTTTACCCTACAAGGATCAACAGGTTTTGGATCAACAATATCTACACTCGGTAATAATTATCAGTATACTACACAAGGTCCTATTGGTATTGTTGGAGCTAGTGGTACAATAGGATTAAATAGTATAACTAACGATTCTTATTTCAATAATTCAACACTTACTGCATCTTTTGGAGGAACAACAACGAATAATCTTTTCGTTACCACATCGATGATAAATGAATCTATCAAGGGATCTAACGCAAGTAATTCCCAAGGTATTGAAACAGGAAGGATTGAAAAGGGGGAATCTAGTAATCAATCGTTCTCAACTACTAACGGAAATTTTAGTTACTTTCCAGCAACAACAATTTCTTATAGACTACTGCCAACATCACAAAAACCAATAGAGACCTCCGAAATTAGGAACTATTGCACTGGATGTGGCTCTAGAATAAAGAAAGCGGGATGGAAATTCTGTCCTTCTTGTGGTGAAAAAATCTAAATCCTACTACACAAAAAACCCAGGAGAGATCCTGGGTTTGTAGTTTTTATAGATATCTTTCCCAGTCTTGTGCTGTTTCAGCCTGAGCTATTTCTGTATCTGTATAAGGTCTAATATTACTTAGAGGAGTTCCTTGGTAAGCCATATAAGCATCTTTAGGAACTGGAATTTGGTATTGGGGAGAAACGTTTGCAGTTCCTGTATTTCCAGTAGTTGCTGGTGTAGTTGCTATTACAGGTTTGTTCTGTGGCCCAAACATCCAATCATACGATTTTTTTGCAAATTTAACCTCTTGGGTGATTCCTCTTAAAGATTTTATCTTAGCAGGATCTGCAGCCATTTTAGTTAATTTAGCACCATTCTTAAAAACAAAGTTCTTAAGTGAAGTAATAATCTTACCAACAAAAGGACCTATGCCAGCGAATTTAGATAAAAATTTAGAGCTTTTTAGAAATCCTACAATTTTTGGGAAAAACTTAGCCACAGCATTTACTAATGGCTTTAAAATACTAGATCCTAGTGCTTTACCTTTCCCTAGAGCTTTTACCAATAAACTACCTCCTGCTCCGATATACTGCCCAAATATAGGAATTAATCCTATTGCACAAAGACCTGCTAATAAATATTCACCTTGCTTAGCATAAGAGACAAGGTTTATACCCTCTGCAACCGATCCTACACCTGGTATAAGAGCAGCAAAATCTAAAACTGTATTATACCATGCTTCCATTAAAGCTGGATCTTCTGAAGAAAGATATCTTAGTGATTCGTCTATTTGGTCTTGAGTAAAAAACATAGGTGAGCTACTTTCGAATAAGTAGTCTTCCATAGAAAGGATATTATCCATATTTTTTTTATTTTATATATCCAATTAAGGATGAAATCTTTTATATCAGTAATTATATAATTGTTATGCTTTACAGATCTAGTAAGATTTATGTAGAAGATTCTACAGTACATGGGAGAGGGGTATTTGCTTCTGATTCTATAAAGAAAGGAGAAATACTAGAAGAATGCCATTTTTTATTGGTACCGAAAGATGATCCTTATCCGCAGGTGCTCTATGAATATTTTTTTAGCTGGCCTAAAGGCGGAGACGAATTAGCTGTTTGTTTAGGATATGGAAGTATTTTTAACCATTCAGAAATTTATTTTAACGCAGATTGGGAAACAGATACCACTAAGAAGAAGATTATTTTTTTCGCAGTAAGAGATATAAATTCGGGAGAGGAAATATTTACAAATTATCAAAGATAATTTTAATAAATCCTTTTTTATAATTCGGACATTTCTCTACATTTGGATTATACAAAACAAAACAATATGGACCCAGAAGAAATAGAAAGATTACAAAACTTTGAAAAAGAAATAGATCAGATGTACGATTCACAAACTAGAAAATTATACAACTATATGGCTATCGAGGGAGCGGAAGCTTTCAAGCCAGGAAAACCTCTAAACAAATTTTTAAGTAGCGATCTTTTTGAAAGAATGATTTCACATTTCGAGTCTACTGAGGAATATGAAAAGTGTGCATATGTTCTAGATCTTTCAGTAAAAGTTAAAAGAGAATATATCCAAGAATCTCTGAAGGAATTTAACGTCTAAAAAAGAAACTTCCCAGAAATTCCCAGTATAAATAATATATGGGAAAAGGAAAGAGATATATTAAAAAATCTGCTAATGGCAGATTTTTTTTGTTTGTCGAGGAACAAGAGTATATCATTGACCATAGTAAAAAAACAAAGCTATGGCTTTCATCTCCATATCTTGTTCAAGAATCATTAAAGGATAATCCAGAAAAAACATCCCAGATAATAGAAGATCTCATAAAATGGAATGAGAGAAATCAGGATTTTGAATCCTGTTCTAAGCTTTTAGAGCTTAAAAGAAGTCTATAAAATCCTATATAATCAGTTTTTTACGAATCAAAACTGTATTTCGTGTCTATAATAATAGATTATAAAATTGTAGACAAATGAGAGAAATTTTTATTAATGAAGGGTTAATTGAGGGAAGAATGGTATGTGGATCTAAATCTCTTTATAGAGATATGTTTCCGGATAACGAGGTTTATTTTAATGCTAATATTTTTGTTTTAGGTGAAGGAAAAATATGGTACGGTGATATAGATGTTACAGATGATATCGATGCTTTACAGAGCGTTGCTAATCAAATTGGAAAGGATCTATACATTCTTAGAGAGATGGACGGCAGATTCGGAAACGAAAATTTAAGCGATCCTGAAATCATTACAAGATCAGTGTGTAAAATAATTAAATAATTTAAAATTAATATGGCTAAGAAAGAATTTTCATTTTCAGAACTTGACAAACAACTATCTAAAATAGATGGATTTGAAACCGGATCAATATTAGAAAACAACGAATTTTCGGAAGTTTCTGAATGGATCCCTACTGGTAACTACCTCTTAAATGCTCAACTATCAGGAACATTGTTCGGTGGTATAGCTAACAATAGATCTATGGGTATTGCCGGAGATCCTCAAACAGGAAAATCTTTCCTGTGTATGAATATCGTAAGAGAGGCACAGAGAAAAGATTACAACGTGATATATTGTGATACTGAAGGAGCTATCGATAAATCAGGAGCAAAAAAATTCGGTATCGATACAAATAAAGTTAGGTACCAACCTATTAAAACTATCTCCGATTTTAAAGTATTTGTTGCTAATCTAGTTGACAAAGTTAAAGCTTACAGAAAAGACGGTGCAGAGCCTAAGATTGCTCTTATTCTGGATTCATTAGGGATGCTATCTACAGATAAAGAAACTGGAGATGCTTTAAAGGGTAAGAGTGCAATGGATATGGGTATTAGATCTAAGGAGCTAAGATCTCTATTTAGGGTTATCACATTAGATCTTACTGCTGTTAAGATTCCTTTGGTCTGTACAAACCACACTACTACAGGTAACATTGGTGGATTTATGCCAACGAAAGAAGCTGCTGGTGGTGACGGACCTATATTCTCGATGAGTAATGTTATTATGCTTTCTAAAGCTCAATTAAAAGAAGGGAGTGATAATACAAGAACAGGTATTGTTGTAACATCTACTCCAAAGAAAGCAAGATTCACTAGACCATATCCAGTTAAATTCCATATCTCGTTCATGAACGGTATGAATGCTTATGTTGGTTTACAGGATTTTGTATCTTGGGAAACGTGTGGGATACAAAGAGGTAAACTCGAAGTAGATAAGAAAACTGGAGAGATGGAATTTATTCCGAATGAATCATCTCCTAGATGGGCAGTTAGACATTTAGGAAAAACTGTACCATCTACACAGATATTTACCCCAGAGGTATTTACTGATGAGGTTTTAAAAATGCTTGACGAGAAGGTTATTCAGCCACATTTTAAACTCCCTGATCTTTTTGACGAAAAAGAATTTGAAGATCTAGTTGACGGAGGACAAGAAGAAAATGTAGTTGAAGATGGAGAAGAACAAGCTTAAACTAAAATACCTTATGGGTGTTTGGAAAGATCTTCCCGAATATCCCACAAAAGAAGATGTCATTTACGAGCTTAATTCTTATCTAATAAAAGATGGAAGACCTGATGGAGAATTCTCCGATCAGACATTTAATTCTTTTTTAGAATCGGGATGGAAGAAAACTTCCCATGGAAAAATAATAAAAGAACTGATAGACACTGGAGTTTTTGAAAAGACAGAAAGAAGTATAGGAAATAAAAATTGGTATAAAATAAAGGACAACCCACATTATTAAAAAATGCAGAATCAACACTTAGAAAATATTTGGTTTAGAGCGGTAATCGAAAACCCCGCTTATATAGATGCTACTGATATTAGTTTTTTTAAGAATACTAACTATCAGGAGGTGTTTAAAGTTGTTAAATCGTTTTGGAAAAAATACCAGCAGATCCCAAGTAAAATACAAGTGAGAGAGTCTGCAAAGCTTTTAAAAATAGAGGACAAGATAACTGACACTTTGCTAGATTCTATGTGGTCCATTAATCTTGATGATTATGATCAGGACTGGTTACAACAGAATGTAGAATCTTGGGTTGAATGGAAGACTTTAGAAAAAAGCGCGGTTGATTCTATAAACTATATTAGAAGTACTGAGGTTACCCCTGATAATATCAAAGACGTTATAAACACTTATAAATCTATAGTTGTTGATAGAAATAAGGTTGACTTCTCTTTCGATATGGGTCTTAACTTTAGAGATCCTGATTCGCATAAACAGCCTAGTAATCTCACATTCTCCAGTGGATACGATTATATAGATTTCTGTTTAGGTGGTGGATTTTCTGCTAAGGGACTTTATGTTTTTCTGGGTCAGCCTAAGGTTGGTAAAACATTATGGCTCGGTAACATAGCAACGCAAGCTATTAGAGCATCAAATAATGTTGCTATAATCACTCTGGAATTAAATGACAGGAAATATATGAAGAGACTAGGATCGAATCTTCTAGGTATAAGAATGTCAGAGTATAAAGATAGCGCAGAAAATGATGCACTAATAAAAAAGAAAGTAACTAACCTAGCTTTTGAAAATCTAAGAACTCCTGGTGAATTGGTTGTAAAAGAATTCCCAACTTCACAAGCTTCTGCTATTGACGTGGAAAATTGGCTAACTAAGGTAGAGCAAATCATGGGGATGAAATTTAAAATAGTCATCATTGATTATATCAACATTATGAAGAACTGGAGAAATCCAAACTCCGAAAATACATATATGAAGATTAAGCAGATAGCTGAAGATCTTAGAGCTGCAGCACAAAGAAACCAATGGGCTATAGTTACTGCTACTCAGACAAAACAAAGCGAATTTGACGCTACAGATTTAAGTATGAACTCAGCATCGGAATCATCTGGTTTAGTCGCTACTGTCGATGGTATGTTTGGCATCATACAAGATCCTATGATGTATACAAATAATGAATATAAGCTAAAATTATTAGCAAATAGGGACGAGGGATATAAAAATTCCTACAAGAAATTTATAGTTGATTACAACTACATGAGAATATCTGAAGACCCTAATTCCCAAATAATGAATGATTAATGAAAAAACAAAAGAAACTAATCGAAGATGAGAAGGACGACTTAAACATAGATGCGGAGTTAGAGGCAGAAGATCCAAATAATAAAGAAGCCGACGAGGAGTTTGAAATCGACCCCAGTTTAGATTATAGAAGTATACAATCAATAGTTACTTATGAGGATGAGGACTACATATATGCTTGCAACTTAAACGATCGAATAAATGAGATATTCCAAGCTTCTAGATGGACTATTATAAATCCAAGTAAAAAAATTCCGAAAGATCTAATACCATTAATCTTCCAAGATATACTAAAAGATCTGGAAGGAACTGAATTTTCTATGGTTGAAAAATTTGTTGCTATTTGTGACTATACAGCGATAAATTACCAGAAGGCTTATGAATCTATTCATATGAAATATAAAGAGCTTATAGTTCAAGAAATGGATGAAAAATATGGTATTTTAGGAAGGAAAGGAATCAAAAAAATATTCTAATGGAGAGATTCTCAAAAATAAAAAGAATAATATTCATTACTGATACACATTTAGGGGTTAGAAACAATTCAAATGATTGGATAGAGATACACGAAAACTATTTTAGGAATTGGTTTATTCCTCTATGTAAAAAGATATACAGACCTGGCGATTGTCTAGTTCACCTGGGCGATGTGTATGATAGCAGACAGTCATTAAATCTTAGAGTCCTTAATCTTGGTATAGAGATATTTGAGGATCTTTCTGATATTTTTAAAGATGGTATATTCATAATATGTGGTAATCACGACATATACGGGAAGAATTCAAACGATGTTAATTCACTTAAGTCCTTAAAATGGATTCCTGGAATAAAAATATACGAGGAGCCCGAGAGTATAATCATGGGAGACAAGAAGATATTTTTAATGCCTTGGAGAAGAGATCATGATGCTGAAAGAGAAACATTAAGTAGTGTCAAAGAACAACACGATTATATGTTCTGTCATACGGATCTTAAGGGATTAATGTTTAATAAGTTCGTTAGGATAGATGCAGGACTTGAGTATTCAGATATAGACAAGTTTGACCGAGTTTACTCCGGACACATTCACTACTCACAAACTTTTGGTAAGATGAGAATGCTAGGATCGCCTTATCAATTAACTAGATCGGATACAGATAACCCTAAAGGAATAACCGTACTAGATCTTGAAACTGGATACGAGGACTATTACGATAACGATTATTCGCCAAGATTTGTTAGAATGACATTTGAAAAAGTTCTAAATTCAACTCCAGATGAGCTTAATTTGGTGTTTAATAACAATTTTATAGATATCCTAGTTGATCCAGAATTAGCGGTTAAAGCACCTCTTGGGCTTTTAACTGAGTATGTTAATCCTCCGCTTAAAATATCATTCACACCCATTACCAATAACGAAGAAGAGCTAGTTGACGAAGGGTTCCACGATTTAGAGGGTAAGAGTTTTTCTATACTAGATCTTACAAAATTATACCTCGACAAGTGTAATTATGAGGACGACAAAAAAACTAAAATATACAAAGCAATAGAGAAATTACTTCACAAGGTTTCCGTACAAGTTAAAGAAGATGAAGATCAAGAAGATTGAATGGAGAAACGTTGCTTCATACGGTAACAAAATCCAAAAATTAGAACTCCCAGAAAAAGCCGGATTGATTCAGGTATTTGGCGAGAATGGTGTAGGAAAGTCAACTATATCCGATGTTATAACATTTGGACTTTATGGTAAGTTAGAAGGGAAAAAGCTAAAAGATATTCCCAACAGATCTAATAAATCTGCTTGGATGAAGATAGAATTTGAACAGGACGGGAAGGTTTACGAGGTCGAGAGGGGATTAGAGCCTGCGGTTTTTCAGCTATCTATAAATGGAGAGGTGTATGATCAAGCAGGAAAGAGTAATGTACAGGATTATTTGAGCGATGATATCTTAAAAATCCCATATTATGTTTTTAACAATACTATATCTCTCTCAATAAACGATTTTAAAAGTTTCTTGCGAATGAGTACCGCTGATAAGAAACTTATAATTGATAAGATCTTTGGGTTCTATATCTTAAACGAGATGAGAGATATCCTGAAGGAGGAAAGTAAGAGCATAAAGTCATCGATTGACAGATTGTCTGGTGAAATATTTGCCACGGGTAGATCTATAGCAGCTTCTCAAAAAGAGCTGGAGGATTTACAAAAAAGAATAATCGAAAATTCAGGAACTGAAATAGGAAAAACCGAGGATCAATTAGAAAATTACAAAGCATTACTAGAGATACACACTGATAAAATAAAAGAGTTTAGAACTAAAGAAAACGAAATAAATCGAGCAGTAACAGATTCGTATGAAAAATACAGTGATCTCGGAGCTAAGATAAAGACATTAGATTCTAAAATAAATCTATATAATGATGATAAATGTCCAACGTGCTCTTCAGACCTTTCAACAGATTTTCATAAATCAATTTTTGATGATCTATGTAAGCTTAAAGAAAAATACGGGGAAGATCTTAAGGAGCTAAAGAAAAATTATGAATCTGCTAAGAAAGTCCAAAATAAAATAGCAGAAACTAAGAACGATCTTTTCTCTAAAGGCAGTAAAATTGAAAATGGTATAAAAACTCTAAAAGAGAAATTAAAGAGCCTTAAAACAGCTAAAAACAATGATGAGGCTAATTCTATAAGGAAGCTTCTAAGTCAAGCAAACGATGATCTATCTGAATTTAACCAAGAGAAAGCAATATTTGAAGAAAAACAGGGTTGGATAAAAACTCTAGATGAAGTTCTTAGTGAGAAAGGAGTTAAACAACTTGCAATTAAATCCATACTTCCCTCATTAAACAACGAGATTCTTAATACACTCCTGTCTTTACACTTACCATATAAGGTTGTTTTCAATGAAGAATTTAACGCTCAGATATTCCATCTAGGAGAGGAAATATCTCCACAGACTCTTTCTACTGGAGAAATGAAAAAAGTAGATTTTGCAGTCTTAGTTGCAGTTATAAAGTTAATGAAGATAAGATTCTCATCTGTTAACATTCTTTTCTTAGATGAGATATTTAGCTCGGTAGATCCAGATGGTGTGCATAGCATATTAACAACTCTTAGAAAACTCTCGGATGATCTAAGTATGAATATCTTTGTAATAAACCATGCTCCTATGCCAACTGAAATATTTGATTACAAGATCGAGATATCGAAGAAGAACAACTTTTCAGATATTAGCTTTGATAAACTATCGTAGGATATATAGATCATGGCAGAAATATATCCAGCTGGAACAGAATCTATAAGAAATCTTACTCCCACGTTTATCTATTTTTTAGTAGTTAAAGGCGATCCACTATCTGTTGGTATACCGCAAAAAGAATATTTTGTTTACAGATACAAAGTTCCGGTTTCCAAGAGTGATGGCATAGCACAATTAAGAAGCTATTTTTCATCTCTAGGAGATTCTACCATAATAGAATGCAGAGAGATTGAAGATATAGAATATGCAAATGGCCTTTTTACCCATCCTGAATATTCGGGGATTAATAGACAGCCATTAAAATTTAAAATGAGAGATATACCAATATATCTACAATCACAAATAAGGGTAATTGATCTAGAAAAGGATCCTTATCAATACGGAAGCAAACCTATAATAAGAGACAATACCGCAGTTATAATAGATAATCAATAAATATGAATTTTCTAGAGAAATATAATACAGATGATGTCTTTTTTAGAGGGATCATAATAGGACTTTTAAGTAAGTTAAACGAAACTGTTACATACGAGCAAGTAGACAGCAATCAAGAGACCACTAAGATCTATATACCATTTTTCTATTCTATGGTAGGCGATGAGCCATTCCTCCAAGATTTTTATTTGTCATACGAAGACTGTGACGGTAACCCAGCTTTTGCTGAAGGCAATTATGATGTAGTACCGAGAGGAATACTAGAATTGGGTGCAACTAGAATAGACACAGGATCTGCTACAACTAAATTCGTTAGAGGATCTTATACAAAAGAAATTGAAAAAGCAAGTGGTAGTGAGATGGTAACATATTCAGCTTACCTCTATCCAATCCCTCTAGGAATTTCAGTAAATGCTAAAATAAAAGCGGATACAACATTAGATGCTTTTAAAATACAGCAGAGTGTCCTTGAGATTCTATATAAGAGATTTGTTTATTACTTTTATTATAAAGGATTTAGAGTACCAGTTCAGGTTAGCTTGGGTGACGCTCCGCCAGATAAACAGCCAAATAATTTCCAAATGTCCTATGGATCACAGAGGGGTGAAGCAATAACTCTTAGCTTTACTATGGAATTAGAGACATATCTTCCTGATCCTGACTTAACTACTGAGAGATTTAGAGGAAATCTTATGCAGGGTGGTATAAAATTAAACGTTGAGCTAGGAACAGCACCAGAAGATAATAGCAGTATAATAAGCGGTCTTGGTATCTATGACATCAAGAAAGATATTACAGGAGCTACTGGAGCTACTGGTGAAGCACCTTCTAACCCTTAAGAATTTAAAGGAATATCCTTATCTTCATTTTTTTTCTCGTCATCTAAATTTTCTATACCAGAATCTTTAGATTTTCTGTATCCTAATAGCGTAGCTCCTATAGAAACGAATATGATAGACTGAGTAAGTATATCTATACTCTCGTCTAGAAACATTTTATCAATACACCCAAGAAAAAAACATATCCCCCCTATAAAAACAATATACAATCCAGCAGTACCACTTCCTGAGGTTTTACCGTCTGAATTTGAAGTAAGTTGGCCGAAACTAAACTTCTCCATTTGAGCTCTAAATTTTTTCATAGTGTTTTTTCTGATATATATTAAAAACATTAGCCAAAATGGCAGAAAGCCCAATAGATTTTTCGGCTATAGGAAACTATAGAATCGTATCCTGGTCAGAGCCCTTTAAAAATGTAGAATCATTTGATGGGTGGATTATAGACACAAGCGGAGAAGATCCTCCTCATATATATTTATATCTTGAATATAGGTGGAGTATCAATGGCTCAAACTGGTCCTTATGGACTGAACTTACTCAAGCTTCTATATCCGCAATTCAGGTATCACCGGAAAATCCTTTCTGGGTAGAGATAAGATTGACTGCAGTTTCTGATGAAAACTCAAGTCCATATTATCCGCCAGGAACTCCGTTAAGTCCACCTATAGTTTTACTCGACTTTGAATTGGATTTAAAATATCTTACTGTAGACCCAAGGAGCTTAATGACTAATCCTCCCGCTCCTCTTTGTAGTAAGGAGCTCACTAACTATCCTATAGTATTTTCTGATTGTAACTTTACGTTCAGACCTTATGACATCAACAGGTCTATAAATATGTACCAAGATTTAAGCAAAATAGTAAACAACGTATTCGGTCACGAGGTGGTTTATTATTCTGTTCAGCCACAAGGAAGAGGAAAAGACGTTGTTTTAAAGGAATACAATTTATTTGATGTAGTAGATGAGAAATGTGTTAAGGTTATGGTTCCAAACAACCAGTTTCCAGATGCTTCTTTAACTTTCGATTCATGGGGATTAAATTTTAACCAGCCTTTTGAAATACACATTGATAGAAAATACTTCGAAGGAATTTTTGGTAAGGGCTCACAACCAAGAAAAAGAGATATTATATACTTCCCAATAACTAATAGAATTTATCAGATAGATTCTATGTACGTCTTCAGAGATGTAAATAACTATCCGGTTTATTTTAAAATTCAATTAACTAAATACGAGGTTAAGAAAAACACCACTTTTGTTAATCCGGAAGCTGAAACAGCTCTTCTAGATTACACAGTTAACACAAAGGATCTATTTGGGGAGGAGGTAAAAAATGAGGAAATTGAATTAACTAAGCCTCAGCAATATGTTATAACATCACAGAGAAGACTCGAAGATCCAATAAGATCCTACATAAATAAGGATCT
>Ga0207942_1000185_pt1 | contig 17416 bp, 33 predicted proteins | sample LakMenEpi12Oct12_FD_150687 | JGI IMG/M metagenome (GOLD analysis project Ga0207942, IMG submission 150687) | Freshwater microbial communities from Lake Mendota, WI - 12OCT2012 deep hole epilimnion (SPAdes) | ecosystem: Environmental > Aquatic > Freshwater > Lake > Epilimnion/Euphotic zone ... | reverse complement strand
GTTTATTTATCTAATTGAAGCATCTGTTTTGGAGCTTGTACTTCAATTTTAGCTTTTTTAAATGTATGCCCAAGATATTTCCAAACATCTTGTATGCTTTGACCAGAATATAAAATATTCTGAGCTTCTTCTTGCATTACATCTAAAACTATTTTTTCTTTAAACTTATCTGATCTTTCAATAAGTTTTTGTGTTTCGTCTGCACATTTCTCACGTAGATAATATTTAACATTATCTACATTTTGAAACCAATCATCAGACTTATTATTTAATCTATCAGAATTTGAAGAATCTTGATCCCAACGTCTCAATGTTCTCCATTTCTGAAGTTCTTCTTTGATTGATTCAGCAGCTACTCTAACCGCTTTACGCAACTTATCTTCATAAGTGTCTTTGCTATCTTGAAACTTTTCAAGTTTTTCTTTAGCAGACTCTAAATCTTTCAAAGATTTTTCAAGATTTAATTTTTGTAAAAAACCTTTAAAGTTTTTTTCTATTTGTTTGCTAGTTTCTAAATGTATTTCAGACTCTATTTTTTTACGTCTATCAATAAATTTATCTTTTACGTACTTTTCTAAATACTCTAGTTCGTTTTTTCTGATAGGTATCATATTTCCTTTTAGTTTAGGGTATCGATCACTTGTAGGTACAATCAATACCCCATTGTTTATTTATGCCGACTCAGATAGATTAGTAATTGACTTTTCAGACAATTTAATCATTTGCTCAGCAGTTTGTTTTGTTGCTTCACTTGCATCCATTCGTGAACATACACGGATGAATAACGTAGTCGCAGATGTTTTTTGGCCCATTGGGTCCAACGTAGCTAATATCTTATTGCTTTTTACAGCAGTATGACATGTAGCTAATAAATGTGCGTAATAATCACACATTTTGCTATACTTATCTGCCACTCTTTCTTGTTGAGATTTAGTCAGCTTTTCTGTTGACATCTTCTTTTCTCTCTTTCTTCCTGATTTCGAATGGTAATTCCACTTCATCAGGCATGTTGTTTAGTACAGCATTGAATAGTCCAATACTGATTCTCACAGGTAGTGTAAGAATTTTTATTGTGTTATTTTTTATGTTGTCTATGTTTTTCATATTTTTTATTTAACCTTTCTAGTTTACTTTGAGTTTCACGATATTCTTGTGCAAACTCTTTCGTTCCTGGAATTGGATCGACATCTTTGGTGAGCCAATCCCAGCTCTTTTTAGTTACTATGCCTAATAGAGTGAAACCTACATATTTAACTATGTGGAATAACGGATTCATTATTTATTTCCCTTTCTATTCTGGCAAATTTTGCGTTAACTCTACTTTGTTCATGCACAGTCAAATCAATAAATTGATTAGGATCTTGCTTGAACTGGTTTAAGTCTAACTCAAAATGCTTTGCTAGTGTTAACAAATGACCGCATCTCATACGATTCTTAGCAGTCTCGTATTTATCATATTGTTGGTATGCTACCCCCATTATGTTTGCCATTTGTGTTAATGTTTTTTTCATTTTTTTTCTGATCAGATACAGATGCTTTGCTATCTGAATATCTTCTGTGTTTTTTCTCATATATTTCTTTTGCTGTACCAAAGAGTGATTTTAATACAAACAGCTCTCTTTTTTCGCTGCTTGTTTTTGATGTAACTACTCTTATGGTGTTTGGCTCTTTTGATTTATGATTTAGACGTATAACAACTAAATATCCTTGTTTAGGATATAAGATTGATTGATACGTCATGTGTTCAATATACGGAGTCCACCATTTCATTCTCTCCTGTTGTATAAAGCCACCAAATGGTAGGCTATATACTATTTCAAGAGATCGTTTTAATGGGACTCTCTTGTTTTTGAACCTGTTCTTTAATGTTATCACGTACATTGTTTTCAACCCATTTCTGAAGTTCACAGTATAATCTGTATTTAACTTCGCTATCTGCCATTGAATCTATTAATGCTAATAATTCTTTGGCTTGATTTTGTTTGTTAAACATTATTTAATCTCCATTTTATAAAGTCGCATATTAATATCTTCTAACTTTTGATTTACTCTCATAAGAGTCATATTAATATTCTGTCTTTCTTCGGACTCTCTCATAAATTGTACGACTAGTATTAAAAATAATACAGTCTGTATTAGTAATAATGCTATCATCATGATTGTATTTGTTTCCATATATTTATTGTTTAGTTAACCCCTGCACTAGACAGGGGCTAACGATTTCTGATTTATTCAGCAGTTAATCTTACTGCGATATCCTTTAATAGATTCTCTATGCTTTCAAGTTTTTCATCTTGAGCAATTAATCTATTATGAAGTACTTTAGGTATTAGAATACCAGCTTGTACTTTTTTGACATAATCACTATTCATGTCAATTGGCTTGTTTGTATAGTCAGTCATAGGTTCTCCTATTGTTAGTTATTTTGGGTTAATACCCAATCACTTGTGTTGGGTTATTTACCCTTTCTTTCTTGTTCTTTTCTATATTCAATATCAAATTTTTTTTCTTCTTTGAATTTTATATAGATGTTGTAAGCCGCCATTAAAACGGCAAACAACAGTCCAAGAAATACTATAGTCATTACTACTCCATAGAATATACTCATACTATACTCCTATCTAAGTTAGGTTTAATCATTCTTTCATAGAAAGTCTGATTGCTATACATCACATGGTATCTGTTGTATTCTTGCCACGTTAATGATTCTATAGTTTTATCATGGTTTTCTAACAACCATTTTTCAAACTGATTTACTGGATATTTATTCATAATTATTTCATTCTTTTAGTTTTAACAACAAATCTAGTTAGATAGTTCTCAAACTTTCTATCATGATTATGTGGTTTTTTCTTAGGAATTGGTAACAATGGTATTTCTGATACATTAAATAGCTCTAATTGTATCACCTTTTCATGTGTATTATTATACATGATATCTCCTTTAGTTAGTTATATCAGGAAGTTAATTGATTATTAACAATCAATAATCAGTTGCGTTCCCTCACAAAGTGAGGGGAACAGCAACGATACAAACAAGTAAATTATATAGACAGTACAATATAAATTCTTTCTAACAAGAAAGTGAAGTTGGGTGGGTTTTGCTCGAACCCCCAACGAGATAGCAGTAGTAAAATACTAATGAAAGAGGGGGGTTTTGTATTAAACTCCATAACTTTAACAACAACAACAATAATAGAAAGGTAAATATATGGCAGCACCAATAATAGGTGGTATATATTCAGCATTATCCAGATTTGGATATGGTGTAGCTAGATCATTAAGACCAAGTAAGGTAGGATCAGCTATTAAAAAGATTACCCCTGTAGCCGTCAAAGAAGCCGAATTTTCTCCAATGGTTACAAAAGGTATAGAGGGAGCTAAGAAAAAGATTTCTAGCGGTTATAGAAGCTTATACGCAGGAACTCTAGGTAGCGAAACTAAACGTAAAGTAACTAGTGGGGTATTAGGAACTTACACAACAATGTCATTTCTCAATGGAGATGATGACGAATTAGAGGGATAAACATGGTACTTAAAACAAACCTAGCAAATCTAGCCCAAGCTGCAAAAGCAGTAGGCAAAGATGTAGTAGGCATGGTTAAATCTAAAGCTAAGAAACCTGCAAAAATGGTAAGAGAAGCAGGTAGAACTATTAGACGTAACCCTAAAAAATCTGCAGCAATAGGTGCGGCAGCAGCTGGAACTGGCTTCTATCTTTATAATGGCAAAAGAAATGCCTATGAAGAAGATGATATGATGTAATGGATCTAGAAAAACTAGCCGACCAAATTATACAATTATCGCCAGAACAAGCTCAACAATTACAAGTAATTTTAAAAGCGAAAGTAATGCCTGAAGTCGAAAAACAAAAAGGCTTACTAGATGAGCAAATGCAGAATCCACAAGTAGATCAAATGGCTAGACCAGTTGAACCTACTATGGCTCCACCAACAACTCGAGATGTTGCTTTACGCAGCTTATTGGGTTAATAGGTAATTAGAAAGGAGAAAATCTAATATGCCAATGGTAGGAAAAAAGAAATTTTCATATACAAAAAAAGGCATGGCAGCTGCTAAAAAGTTTGCTATGAAAAAAGGTATGAAAATGAAAAAGAAAAAAGGATATTAAATGCCTAGAGAACGATCAGTTCAAGACTTCATAGACCAGCTAAAAGAAATTTACGCAGAACAAGAAGAACTGCTAAATGATTTTGAAGCTGAGTTTGGCGAATTGTCAGACGATGATAATGACGATGAAGAATAAACCAAAGCTTGGTTCAGGCACACGATTTAAACAACTTACAAATAAGTTAGCTAAACGTGGTGTTAAGAATCCAAAAGCCTTAGCAGCATATATTGGAAGAAAAAAATATGGTAAAACAAAATTCCAACAATTAGCCGCTAAAGGAAAACGATAACATAGGGAGACCACATGGAAAAATTACCAAAGATTATACCAGGCGAAGGTGTAAGAACACAAAGAGAAACTATTTATAAAAGACCTGTTAATAGAAAAATTGTAGCTCAAAGAGGAATAGGTAGCTCAATTAAATCTGTAGTTAAAAAAGGTGTTAAGTTTGGTTTAGCAGGTGCAGCTCTAACAGGTGCTGGATATTATGCTTTTGAACCAGAAAGAAATTATGCTAAAGCTCCTAAGACTTACGAGCCAAGAGATTTAAGAAGTCCAATTATTTATAAACCGTCAGAAGATTTTTAATGACTGAAGAAGTTAAAACAGAAATAGTTGATGTAAAGGTTGTTGAAGAAACATCTTTACCTGTAGTAAAATCTAATCTAGGAGGTAAAAGACCTGGAGCTGGGAGACCTGTAGGACCACGTAAACAAAGACAATGGAAGATGGTTGAACAACTTGCAACTAAGTATCAACAATCACCATTAGATTATATGTTGTCTGTACTTAATTGTCCAAAGACATCACCAGAAAGAAAATTATATGCAGCAGAAAAAGCAGCTCCATTTGTACATCCTAAACTTGCTAACTCAACAAGCAGAATAGGATTTGATGGACAGCTCAATATTAAAGTCAAGTGGGAAGAATAAAACCTACGAAGTTTCTGTAGGCTATAAACCTAGACCATTACAACGACAAGTACACGAATCATTAAAACGATTTAATGTATTAGTTTGTCATAGACGATTTGGAAAATCTGTACTTGCAATTAATGAATTAATTAAAACTGCAACAGATAAACCAAGATCTAAACTTGCATATATAGCTCCAACCTATAGACAAGGTAAAGCTATTGCTTGGGATTATTTAAAATTTTATACAAGACCACTAATGCAATTTGGTGGTGATCGTAATGAATCTGAATTACGAGTAGATTTATTTAATGAATCACGCATACAAATTTATGGTGCAGATAATGCCGATTCACTTCGAGGTATGGGATTTAATGGTGTCGTACTAGATGAGTATGCAATCATGTCGCCAAGAACTTGGACAGAAATTATTAGACCTGCAATCTCAGATACAAATGGTTGGGTTATATTTATTGGAACTCCAATGGGCCACAATCAATTCTGGGAAGTTTACGATTATGCAAAACGTGGACACAAAGATTGGTTCGGTCAATTATATAGAGCTTCAGAAACTGAAATTATTCCAAGCGATGAATTAAAAGAAGCTCAGTCTATTATGACTGAGGAGCAATACAATCAAGAATTTGAATGTTCATTTACTGCAGCAGTAAGTGGTAGTTACTATGGTAAACTAATTACAGCAGCTGACAATGATAAAAGAATTTGTGAAGTACCTTACGATACATCTATACCAGTTGAGACTTGGTGGGATTTAGGTATTGGAGATTCAACAGCAATTTGGTTTGTTCAAAGAGTTGGTGAAGAAATACACGTTATAGATTATTACGAAACATCAGGTGAAAGTTTATATCACTATGCTGAAGTTTTAGAGAAAAAAAATTATAACTATAATAGACATGTAGCTCCACATGATATAGTAGCTAGAGAACTAGGTACTGGTAAATCAAGATTAGAAGTAGCTAATGAAATCGGAATAGATTTTGAAATTGCTGCTAAACTTGAAGTAGATCACGGAATTGAAAGTGTTAGAAATACTTTGCCATATTGTTATTTTGATAGAGAAAAATGTAAGATCGGTTTAGATGCCTTACGTCAATATCGAAAACAATGGGATGAAAGAAACCAAGTATTTAAAAATAAACCTTTGCATGACTGGTGTTCTCATGCAGCAGACGCATTTAGATATGGGTGTGTGCATAGTCCAATAGATACAAGTCAATGGACAAAACCAATCTATATAGATACAAAATACGTAATATGAAAACTGAACGAGAAATTATAGCAATATTAAATAAAGAAATTAAATCATCTACTGGTTTTATCGGTGGTGAAATAGTTAATAGAAGAAAAAAATCATTAGAGTTTTATTTAGGAAAACCTTTTGGTAATGAAGTAGAAGGCAGATCACAAGTCGTAAGTACAGATGTTTCTGATACTGTTGAAAGTTTATTGCCTTCATTAATGAGAATATTTACTGCTGGTGAAAATGTATTTCATTGTGAGCCAGTAGGTGTTGAAGATTCTGAAACTGCTAGACAATGTTCTGATTATTTAAATTATATTTTTTATAAAGAGAACTCAGGGTTTATAAGTTTATATACTGCATTTAAAGATGCACTTATACAACGTAATGGAATTTTAAAAGTTTATTGGGATAACTCACAAAGAACTACAAGAGAAGAATATAAAAGATTAACAACTGATGAATACAATCTTTTAATTAATGATAAAGAAATTGAAATTGCAGAACATAGTGAATATCAAGAATCATTACTAGACCAAGATAATAACGAAATAGATAAAATTACTTATCACGATATCGTAATTAAAAAAACAGAATCATTTGGTCAAGTTAGAATTGAACCTGTACCACCAGAAGAATTTTTAATTGAACGTCAAGCTAAATCAATTGATCAAGCTAACTTTGTTTGTCATAGAACAAACATGACTAGATCTCAATTAATTGAAATGGGATTTGATAAAGATGAAGTTAATAAACTTCCTACTGGTAATTCAATTGATTACTTAGAAGATAATCAAGTAAGATACCAAGAAGATCTTGTTGGAATTAATGATGACGGAGACAAATCATCTGATGAAATTTTAATTCATGAATGTTATTCTAGAATAGATATTAATGATGATGGCAAAGCAGAATTAGTAAAAATATTATTAGCAGGAGATTCTACTTACAAAGCACTTAGTATTGAAGAAGTAGATTCAATGCCATTCGTTTCTATAACTCCTGTAATTATGCCACATAGATTTTATGGCAGATCAGTTTCTGAATTAGTAGAAGATATACAATTAATTAAATCAACTGTAATGAGACAAATGTTAGATAATATGTATCTAACAAATAATAATCGTATTGCAGTACAAGACGGACAAGTTTCATTAGACGATCTATTAACTAATAGACCAGGCGGTATTGTTAGAACTAAACAACCACCAGCTAATGTTATGATGGCTATGAACACCCAACCGATTGGTGATCAAGCTGCAGGACTATTAGGTTATTTAGATTCAGTTAAAGAATCTAGAACTGGTATTACAAGACAATCACAAGGATTAGATCCAAATACTTTAAACAAAACAGCAACTGGTATTAACCAGATCTTAACACAATCTCAAATGAGAATGGAGTTAATTGCTAGAATATTTGCTGAAACAGGTATTAAAGATTTAGGATATAAAATGTTTGAGCTAGTTTGTAAGTATCAACAAAAAGAAAAAATATTAAAAATTCGTGGGAAGTTTATTCCTATGAGACCATTTGAATGGCGAGACAAAGTTAATGTTACTGTATCTGTAGGACTAGGCACAGGATCTAAAGAACAACAATTAATCTTATTAACTTCAATTCTTGAAAGACAATTACAAGCTATAAATCTTCAACAGAATGTTTATGGCCCAATGGTTAATTTAAGGAACATTTATAATACATTAAAGAAACTTATAGAGAACGCAGGACTTGGTAATGTAGATCCTTACTTTATGGATCCAGATGTGGGACAAGCTCAAATGCCACAGTTACCTCCTAAACCTCCAACTGAATTTGAAAAAGTTTCATTAGCTCAAGTACAAGGTCAAAACGAAAGAGAAGTTATTAAAACTAATGTTGAGTTAAAACGTATTGAAGCTGAAATGAGAGCTAAATTACTTGACTATGAACTTCAAATCAAAGAATTAGAGCTTAAATATAATACTAAGATAAATGAGATTGATTTAAAGAACAGATCTATGATAGAATCTCAGAAACTTGCTACAACAGGTGATATATTTAAAAAAATAATGGAAGGACAAAAAGAGTTTTTTAATAATGGACAACAAAATTCCACAATCGAACCTGGATCAACAGATTCTCAGGGGTAAACAAGCTTCTATTTTATTAGAAGAACCCTTGCTGAAGGAAGCTTTTGAATATTTATCTGAATCTTATAGATTAGAAATATTTAAAACTTCATATTCCGACCACGAACAAAGACAAGTTCTTTGGATGGCATTTAATATGCTAGACAAAATTAAAGGACATCTTGTTAGTGTAATGGAGACTGGCAAACTAGCTGCCCATGAGCTAGATAACCTAAAACGTCAATCGTAATAATTACGAAACGATAACCCTAAAGGAGCATATATGGCAGATGATAAATCTGTACAAGGTGCTGCTGAGAAAATACTTGGTTTACTGAATCCTAAACAAGGACAATCAGCACCAGTAGTCAAAGCAGAACCATCAGTAGAGCCTGAAGTTAAAACTCAGGATGTTTCAAATGACAATCAATCACAGTCTGACGAAATTGTTGAAGAAGCCGTAGCTACTGAAAATATAACAGAAGAAAATACAGAACAACCAACACAACAAGAAGAAGTTGAGAAACCAAATCTCCACCGAGTAAAAGTACAAGGTCAAGAGCTTGAGGTTACTCTCGATGAACTTAAGTCTGGTTATTCTAGAGATTCAGATTACAGACAAAAAACTCATCAATTATCACTTGATAAGAAAAATCTTGAAAGTGAAAAAGAGAGTTTACGTCAGACTTATGATTCTCGAATTAAAGAACTTAATAATGCAATTCAATCTGCAGATTTACTCTTTAAAGAACAGTTAGGTGCTACCGATCTTAATCGATTATACGAAGAAGATCCTAGTCATGCGGCTAAGTTAGAGTTTAAAATTAGACAACAACAAACTCGCATTAATGATTTACGTAAAAAAGCTGATGAAGCTTTTCAAAGTGAATTTACTAACTATCTTAAAAAAGAAATAAAACTTGCAGAAGAACGCATACCTGAGTTTGCAGATCCAGTAAAATCTACTGAGTTTAAACATAATGCTAAAAAAGTTTTAGCTGATTATGGATTTAAAGATAATGAAATATCTTCATTAACAGATCATAGATTCTTATTGGTTCTTAAAGATGCCATGCAATTTAAAAACTCTAAAGCACCTAAAGACCTTTCTCCAAAAAAGGTAGTTACTGCTCCAAAAGTTATTAAAGCTGGTATTGCTAAAACAGATAGTTCAGTTCGTGATATCATAAAACAAAAAATTGGGAAAGTAAGAAAGACTGGTCGCATGGAAGATGCACAGTCTGCCATACTTCAAATGATAACACAAAAAAAATAAGGAAAAATAAATGGCACAACCATCAAATACTTTCGATACTTACGATGCAGTAGGTATTAGAGAGGACTTACAAGATGTGATTTATTCTATTTCTCCAACTGACACTCCTTTTATGAGTGCAGCTGCTAGAGAACAAGTTAAATCAACAACACACGAATGGCAAACAGACGCACTTGCTGCAGCATCAACATCTAATGCTGTAATCGAGGGCGATGAAGCTACTCTTGATGCTTCTACAGCTACATCTAGACTTGCAAACAAAACGCAAATCATGGACAAAACTGTAGTTATTACAGGCACTCAAGAAGCAGTTGATAAAGCTGGTAGAGCAAGTGAATTAGCTTATCAAATTGCTAAAAAATCAAAAGAACTAAAACGAGACATCGAAGCTACTTTACTTGCTAACCAAGCTAAAGTAACTGGTGATGCTTCAACTGCAAGAAAATTTGCATCTCTTGGAGCATGGGTGTTTTCGAATGACTCATTAGGATCTGGCGGTGCATCACCAACTGGTGATGGTACTGATGCTAGAACTGATGGAACACAAAGAGCTTTCACAGAAGATCAACTGAAAACAGTTATCAAATCTGTATGGAACGCAGGTGGAAATCCTTCAGTACTAATGGTTGGTCCTTTCAACAAACAAAAAGTATCTGGATTCACAGGTGGATCTACTAGATTTGATGCTTCAGAAGATAAAACATTATACGCAAGTATTGATGTTTATTCATCTGACTTCGGTGATCTAGAAGTTGTACCTAACAGATTCTCTAGAGATAGAGATGCGTGGGTTCTGGATATGGACTACTGGTCAGTAGGTTTCTTAAGAGACTTCACTATGTTTGAATTATCAAAAACAGGTGATAGCGAGAAAAGACAGCTTTTAGTTGAGCTTACTTTAATCTCTAGAAACGAAGGTGCTAGTGGACTTGTTGCAGACTTAACAACGTCATAGTATATAACTTGAGGGGGAGAGCAATCTCCCCTTCTTTAACTTTTGTTTGGTCTTTGAAGTCTAAAGACGGAACGAAGCAAACATAGGAAAACAAAATGAGAACATTAAACGACTACTTTTTAACTGCTAGATTAGCAGATGTATCTGCTGCTAGTTCAGTTAATATCGCTGTACCTGATGATGGAAAAATTATTAAAATTATTTCTGTATTAGGTGGAGCAATCACATCAGCTAATTCAGCTGTAACAAGTGCTGTAAATGGAACTACTGTAACAGGTGGTGGATTTACTGTAGCATTTTCTGGATCAGCTGCTGGAGACATTGATACTGCGGAACCAACTGCAGCTAACAGTGTTAAAGAAGGTGATTACATAACAATTACATCTGATGGTGGATCTTCTACGACTCAACCAATTGATATAACTGTTATCATAAGAAGATAATTTTACATTAGGGGGTAGCAATACCCCCTTTTTTAATTTAAAAGGAAATATATGGCAATTATGAATTATGGTCTTAGACCAGTAACAACATCTAAAGTGGCTATGAGTGGTACATCTGCTCAAAGTTCTGCTATAGGTGCAAACATACAATATGTAAGATTAGTAGCTGATGCTAACTGTCATTACAATATTGGTGTTAACCCAACAGCAACAACTAGCACAGTTTATTTACCTGCTAATGAAATAGAAACTATTAAAATTTCTGAAGGTGAAAAAGTAGCTGGAATTTGTGCTTCTGGAAATTTATACGTTACATCATTAACTGAGTAATGTCTAAGTTAAGAGACGTTGAGTTTGATGGAGTAGTCCGTTCAGATTATATTAAAGAATCTGATGGAAAACTTACTATTAAACACACTCAAGATGTTGAACCTGTTCTTAAAAAGAACAAACAACTTATTACTTTAAATGATGGATATTCTAAATCTAGAGATTTAAAAAGAGTAGCAAGTATTCCAAATATTTGTTTAACGATTTGGGCCAAAGAATATAATGGAACTAATAATTGGTTTGGAATACCAGATGTAGAACGTAAAAAGATTTTAAAGAAAAAATTAAACTCTAATGAGTATAGATATTTTAGAACTGCAGAAGGAAAAATATAATGGCAATTAGTACCTATACAGAATTAAAATCAACAATAGCTAACTGGCTTAATAGATCTGACCTTACATCTGAAATATCTGATGACTTTATAAAATTAGTTGAAGCTGATCTTAATGCTAAATTAAGAATTAGACAAATGGAACAGATTGATACTATTACTATTAATAGTGAAACAGTTACAGTTCCAACAGGATTTATAGCGGTAAGATCATTTTACATTTTATCTGGTGGCACAAAATATCATTTAAATTACATTACACCTGCAAATTTATTTGCAATTAAAGGTGCTTCAACTACTGGCTTACCAAGAGTTTATACAATTGAATCAGACAATGGAGTAGAACAATTTAGATTTGCTCCAAGTCCAGACACAACTTACACAGGGTACTTACAATACTATAAAGCATTTACACCTTTATCATCTGGTAATGCTAGTAATTATATTTTAGCATCACATCCATCTGTTTATTTATATGGCAGTTTATTTCATGCTGCTAACTTTATTGGCGGTATAGATCAAGCTCAAGTTCAAAACTGGATAGCTATGTATCAAACTGCATTAGAAAGATTAGAAAGTAATGATCAACAAGATTCATTTGGTGGATCTCCTGTTGTACAAAATACCGATGTAGGTACTGATCTTTCATTTTATAGAAGAAAGTAACTATGCAATTAGCATTTGGAGAATGGTTACCTGACCAACCTAAACATTTAAACAAAGGAGCTAATGTAGCTAATAATGTTTATTATGCTTTACAAAGTTATAAACCTTTTAAAAGTTTAGTTAGTTATAGTTCAAATAATATTGCTGCAGATTCAAAAGGTGCAGGTTCATTTAGAGATGGATCTAATAATGTTTATAATTTTGCAACTACAAAAGATACTATTTATCAATTAACTGGTGGTTCTTTTACTGAAGTAGGAGCAAAAGGTTTATTATTAAATAATTCATTTGCAACCTGCACAATTACAGTTTCTGATTATGCAAATATTGCAGCTAGTGAAACAATTACTTTAACTAAAAATAATGGAACGTCAGTAGTATTTACTTCTACTCTTAGTTCTCCTGGTGCATTAGAATTTCAAGTTCAAACAAATAACAATACTACAGCTACAAATTTAAAAAATACTATTGATGCTCATGTAGATTTTTCTGCAACTGTCGTTGGTGCAGTCGTTACAGTAACAAGAGCTGCTGTCGGTAGAAATAATTTAACAACAGTATCTACTGATATAGTAAGATTAACAACTACAAACTTTACTGGTGGAACTCCATTAACTGGAGGTAATACAGACTTTTTTACATTTACTCAATTTGGTAATTATATTATTGCAAGTAATGGTGTTGATGCACCTCAATATTTTTTATTAGGTACTTCAACTGCTTTTAATAATTTATCTGGAATTGCAACTTCTGGTACTGTACCTACATTTAGAGTATCAGGTATTATAAGAAATTTTTTAGTTACTGGTAATCAACCAAATAATGTTAATAGAGTACAATGGACTGGCAACGATGATATTGCTACTTGGGAACTTGGAAAAAAACAAGCAGACTTTCAAGATTTAGTAGGAAGCGGTGGTAAAATTGTAGCTATAACTTCAGGTGAAATAGGATATGTATTTAGACAAAATCAAATTGTTCGTATGGACTATATTGGCGGACAAACAGTATTCAGATTTTCCGTTATATCTTCTAATCGTGGTGCTGTATATGGACAGACTGTAACACAAACAGATAGACGAGTATTCTTTTACGCAGATGATGGTTTCTTTGAAGTTAATGGTGATGCACTAAAAGCAATTGGTGCAGAAAAAGTAAATAGATTTTTTGATGCTGATTTAAATAAAGCTTATACAGATCGTATTGTTGCAGCAATAGATCCATTTAATAACTTAGCTTTATGGTTATATCCTTCTGTAGCAAATGCTAACAATACAACAGGTGTTTGTGATAAATTATTAATTTATAATTATGTTACAGAAAAATGGTCATCAGCAACTGCAAATGCTTCAACAATATTTACACAGTTTGTAGGTGCATATACTGTAGAATTAATGGATATTATATCTACTAACTTAGATAATATTAATATTGCATTAGACACAGACTTTTGGAATGGTGGACAATTATATTTAGGTGCTGTTGATAATAATTTTAAAGCAGCTATATTTGCTGGTAATCAATTAGAAGCAGAAATGGAAACATCTGAAATAGAACCTATTCCAGGACAAAGAACTAAAATTACTGGAGTTAGACCTATAGTAGATTGTGCTTCGACAGTAGCTCTTAAAACAAGAGATGCTTTAGTAGATACTGCTGTAACTTCTAGTTACGTTGCAGCAAATCCAACTGGCATAGCACCATTGAGACAATCTGGTAGATATGTTAGAGCTAATGTTAAAATAGCTTCTGGAACTAACTGGAATGACGCACAAGGTATTGATGTAACAGCAACACCAGCAGGAATTAGATAATGGCAGACATAACAGAATTAGATATTGATAACGTAAGATATTCTTTTGATACTCAAGAATATTTTCAAAGACAAGTAGAAGTAGCATTAAACGAATATATAAATAAATTTAACACAGAAAACGATAAAGTTTTCACATGGTTTATGGGAAATTAATATGGCAGGAATAAAAGATTATAGTATAACCGCAGCGAATAACACTACAATAGGAAGTATTAATACAGCAGAAGGAATGTTACCTTCTAATATTAATAACTGTTTTAGAGGTTTAGGTGCTGAACTTAGAGAGTGGTATAACGATTCTCAATGGGTTATTTATGGCGATGGAGATAATGGATTTACTATTACTTATGCTTCAGCTACTTCATTCACAGTAAGCGGTGTAGATGTTACAAGTATTTATCATATAGGTCGTAGAGTTAAAGCAATAGCTACAACTCCAGGAACTATATTCGGAACAATTAGTGCAAGTACATTTTCAACTAATACAACTGTAACTGTTGTGTGGGATAGTGGTTCATTAGCTAATGAAGCAGTAGAAATTTATCTTGCTATACTATCTAAAACTGGAGATTCAATTCCAGAATCTGTAATCACAAATGCTAAAGTCGCAACAGGAGCTGCAATTGACGCAGCTAAAATTGGTGGCGGTGCAGTATCTAATTTAGAATTTTCATATCTTGACGGAGTTACATCTGCAATACAAACACAAATAAATTCAAAACAAGCTACAATAACAGGTGCTGCTACAACAATTGTATCATCTGATTTAACTGCTAGTAGAGCTGCTATATCTAATTCATCTGGAAAGATTGCTGTATCAACAGTTACAGATACTGAACTAGGTTATGTATCTGGAGTAACAAGTGCTATTCAAACACAACTTGGAACAAAATTAACAGCTTCAAATAATTTATCTGATGTATCATCTACATCTACTGCTAGAACTAATTTAGGTTTAGCTATTGGTACAAACGTACAAGCATATGATGCTGAACTTGCAGCAATTGCAGGATTAACTTCTGCTGCTGACAAAGGTATTCAATTTACAGGATCAGGAACAGCTGCAGTATTTGATTTAACAACTGCTGGTAAAGCATTACTTGATGATGTTGATGCGTCTGCACAAAGAACTACATTAGGATTAGGAACTATAGCAACTCAAAATGCTAATAGTGTAACTTTAACTGGTGGAACAATTACAGGATTAGGTGATCCGTCATCTTCTTCTGAAGCTGCTACTAAAAATTATGTTGATAATTTAGTTACTGGTCTTAGAACAAGAGTTATTGCTAGAGTTGCTTCTACTGCAAATGTTAATATTTCTACAGGATTAGAAAATGGTGATACTTTAGATGGTGTTACATTAGTAACAGGAAATAGAGTTTTATTAAAAGATCAATCTACTGCATCTCAAAATGGTTTATATATTGTTGTAGCTTCAGGAGCTGCTTCAAGAGATACAGAATTTGATATAATATCAGAATTAGCTGGACAGTTAATTTTAGTATCAGAAGGTTCTACTCATGCTGATGATTTATTTTTATGTACAACAGATACTAGTGCTACACTTGGTTCTAGTTCTATTTCATACGTACAAGTATTTCCAAGTTCAGGTGGTACAGTAACATCTGTAGCAGTAGCTGATTCAGGATCTTCAGAATTTACAGTAACAGGAAGTCCAATAACTTCTTCTGGTACAATATCACTTGCAGTTAATTCAATTGCTGCAACTAAGATTGGAACAGGTACAGTAGATAATACAGAATTTGGTTATTTGAATGGTGTAACTTCAGCTATTCAAACTCAAATAGATAGTAAAGCAAGTAATGGTTTTGCGATTGCTATGGCGATTGCTTTATAGTAACAAATAATATAATAGGAAATAAAATATGGCACAAAATTTTAGAAGATACATAGCAAGAAACGTAACAACTTCTGCTAGTACATTATTAACTGCAAATAGTTACGACACAATCATAGGAATATCTTTAGCTAACACAACTTCTTCAGCTGTTAATGCTTCAGTATATATTACATCAAGTGCTGCAGATTATTACATAGTAAAAAATGCACCAATTCCAGCAGGATCATCATTACAAGTTATTGATGGTGGTGCTAAATTCGTTCTTGAATCTGGTGATGCACTAAAAGTAATTTCTGACACAGCTACATCTTTAGATGTAATTGTTAGTGCAGTTGACGATATTTCAACATAGGAATAAACAATGCCTTTTATAGGAAATACACCAGCACAAGTTCCTTTAACTTCTGCGGATATAGCTGATGGTATTATAACATCTGCAAAGATTGTAGATGGTACTATTGTTAATGCAGATATAAATGCAAGTGCAGGAATAGTTGGGACTAAATTAGGTGCTGGTGCGGTGTTACAAGTTGTTGGTGCTACCGATACAACACAAAGAAGCACAACTTCTACATCTTTTGTAACTGCTTCAAGTACTTTATCTATTAATATAACTCCATCATCTGCTTCAAATAAAATATTTATTATTTATAATACTTATGCGTATGCAACTATTGGTTCTATTCTAACAACTATTTTTAGAGATAGCACAAATGTAGCTAATAGTAATGGATTAGGCAGATTTGGTACTGGAGGAGGTACTCTTGATGGTCATATTTGTACAAGTTTTCTTGATTCACCTTCAACAACATCGTCTATAAATTATACAGTTCGTTTTAAAGCCAATACAACTGCAACAGCGTATATTGGTGATAATACTGAAACATCTACATTAACAGCTTTTGAAATAAAAGGTTAATTATGAAAATAGGAATTTGCGAAACAATACTAGCTTTGAATCCAACTGCACAAGTTTCTTGTTCAGACAATGATGTTAACAGAATTGAATGGTTAGCTAACACTCCAGTAATTGCTAACAACATTATCTTGGCTAAACAAATAGAATTACAAGCAGAAGAAGATAATAGAATTATACAACAAGAAATTAACAAACAATCAGCACTAAACAAACTTAAAGCATTAGGTTTGAATGATGCTGAGATTAACTCAATCATAGGAAATTAATCATGCTATCTTTAGATTTCATAGTTAAATTTTTTGTGATACTAAATAACAACAAGGTTAAAAAAATTTAAGTATGCCACTAACAAGAATACAATCACTAGGAATAACTGATGGCACAATAGTTAATG
>Ga0207942_1000184_pt1 | contig 17429 bp, 16 predicted proteins | sample LakMenEpi12Oct12_FD_150687 | JGI IMG/M metagenome (GOLD analysis project Ga0207942, IMG submission 150687) | Freshwater microbial communities from Lake Mendota, WI - 12OCT2012 deep hole epilimnion (SPAdes) | ecosystem: Environmental > Aquatic > Freshwater > Lake > Epilimnion/Euphotic zone ... | reverse complement strand
AGCATTTAGATATATTACATTCTGATATACAAGGATATGAAATGGAAATGCTCAAAGGATCTGTTGAATATCTTAGTAATAAAAAGATTGATTATATTTTTATTTCAACGCATTCTAATGGATTACATAATGACTGCATAGATTTTTTAGAAAAACACGATTATCATATAATCTGTTCGGTTAATTTAGATGAAACTTACTGCTGTGACGGTATTATTGTTGCTCAGAGTAAAAATATTGAAATTTTATTGGCGGATTTAGATAAAAAGAATAAGGATCTTCTAATAAGCAAAGCTGAGCTTCTGGAGATCTTTAATTCTAATGGTATTACTTTATGAAAACGTGTGTTTTAGGATCCGGAGGATTAGTCGGATCGAATCTTTATAAAAAATACAAGGAAAAATATCCGGAAGCTAATGTGCTTGCACCAAAAAAGTCAGAATTAGATTTAACAAATTGGACGGAGACTCTGAATTATTTTTTAACAAATAAGCCCGATGTTGTTTTCCTTTGTGCAGCAAAGGTTGGTGGTATAAAAGCAAATAATGATTTTAAAGCATCTTTTATAACTATCAATTTAAAGATACAAACTAATGTAATAGAATCATGTCATCTTTCTGGTGTAAAAAAACTGGTTTTTTTAGGATCCTCTTGCATATATCCAAAAAACTCCGAGATACCGATAAAGGAAGAATATCTACTCTCTGGTCATTTAGAACCAACTAATGATGCTTATGCCATAGCAAAGATCGCTGGAATTAAGATGTGTCAATCCTATAGGCAACAATATGATAGGGATTATATCTCAGTTATGCCATCTAATCTTTATGGGCCAGGGGACAATTTCGATCTTAATACTAGTCACGTTCTCCCTGCTCTAATAAGAAAATTCCATGAAGCTAAAATAGAAAATAACCAAGAGGTTGAAATATGGGGTACAGGAAAGCCCATGAGAGAATTTTTATATGTTGAAGATTTAGCTGATGCTTTGATATTCTTAGCTGAAAATTATTCGGATGAAAAAATAATAAATGTTGGCGCTGGTGAGGATATATCAATTTCAGATTTAGCAAATATTATATCCGAAGAAGTAGGATATACAGGAAATATAAGATTTAATACTAATTATCCAGACGGTACGATGCGAAAAGTTATGGATACAACTAGAATAAACGATTTAGGATGGAGTCCCAAAACTAGCTTACGTGACGGAGTAAGAAAAACATACGAATATTATAAAAATAAATATGGAAATTAGAAAATGTATAATTACCGGAATTAACGGACAGGATGGGAGTTATCTTGCGGAGCTTCTTCTTGATAAAGGATACGAAGTTCATGGGACAATAAGAAGATCTTCGTCTTTTAATACAAGGAGAATAGACCATTTAAGAGATCGTAAAAATTTTCATTGGCACTATGCTGATGTTACTGATCCGGTTTCAATTAGCAACCTCATAGCTAATATTAAACCCGACGAATTTTACAATTTAGCAGCTCAGAGTCACGTTAAGATTTCTTTCGAAATACCTTATTATACTGGGCAAGTTGATGCTATAGGAACTTTAAATGTACTAGAAGCGATAAGAACGCATTCTCCGAATACTAGATTATACCAAGCATCTACTTCGGAACTTTATGGTAAGGTACAGGAAATACCACAATCTGAAAATACTCCTTTTTATCCTAGAAGCCCATACGGAGTAGCAAAATTATATGGATTCTGGATAGTAAAAAACTATAGAGAAGCTTATAATATATTTGCTTGTAATGGTATTTTGTTCAATCATACATCTCCGAGAAGGGGGGAAAATTTCGTCGAAAAGAAAATAGTTGATGGATTGGTTGATATTAAAATGGGTAAATCTGATTTGTTAAAATTAGGTAATTTAAACTCCTCCCGAGATATAGGACATGCTAAAGAATATGTAGAAGGAATGTGGAGAATGCTACAACAGGAAACACCAAGGGATTTTGTTTTAGCAACGGGGGTTACTTATACTATAAGAGAAATAGTAGAGATGACTGCTTCTAAACTAGGTATGGATCTTTTTTTCAAGGGAGAAGGATTAGAAGAATCTGGTATAATTAAAGAAACTGGTAAGAAAATAATAGGAATTGATTCTAAATATTTCAGACCGTCGGAGGTGGATCTTCTAATCGGAGATCCAAGTGATGCTAAAAATATATTAGGGTGGGAACCAAAACTATCTCTATCTGATATAATAGATGAAATGATAGAAGATAAAATTAATTCCTATGGATTATAAGTCACTCCTTGATAAGGAAATAGAATACTTAAAAAATATACCTATTGATAGAATAAAAGACGTGGTTAGTCAGATTCATTGGAATCTGAACACTGGTAGGATAATAACATCTGGAATGGGAAAAGCAGGGCAAATAGCACACACATTTGCAACAACCCTTTCTTCTACTGGAACACCATCTTTTTTTCTTCATCCAGCAGAGGCACAGCATGGGGACTTAGGTATAGTCCAACCGGGAGATGTAGTAATAGTTTTTAGTAATTCTGGAAAGACTAGGGAATTAATCGAGCTTATTGATCTGATTCATAATCTTAAATATGGTAATTACATATACGCCATAGTTGGAACTAAAACCAGTGAGATATCTATAAAATGCGCAGATTATATTGAGTTTGGACCAGTGGAGGAAATTTGTCCAATGGGACTAACTCCTACTACTTCGACAACTTGTATGTCTGTTATTTCAGATTTGATTGTCGTGGGATTAATGGAAAAAAATAACTTTAATAAACAAAAATACTCAAAACTTCATCATGGCGGATATCTTGGACAGAAATCAAAAAACTAAAATACTCATAGCGGGTCCTTGTGTTATTCAGAGCTGGGACACTTGTCAAGAAATTGCTATAGAGCTAAAAAGAATTTGTGATCTTTATAACTTTATTCCAGTTTTTAAAGGAAGCTGGGACAAAGCAAATAGAACGTCTGGTGACAGCTTTAGAGGGATTGATAAGAATAAAGCTCTTGAGATACTTTTTAGAATAAAAGAAAATATAGGTATTTCAACAATAACGGATGTACACGAAGTTTGTCAAGTCGAGGAGGTTTCAAAATGTGTTGATTTTTTACAGATACCTGCTTTTTTGTGTAGACAAACAGATCTTATAGAAGCATGTGCAAAATCTGGAAATCCCACCTTAGTAAAAAAAGGTCAATTCCTTTCTCCTGAGTCTTGCTCTTATATAGAAGATAAATTTTATAAAGCTGGTGGATCCAGAATGATGATATGTGAAAGAGGAAATTCATTTGGATATAATGATCTAATAGTAGACACAACATCAATAACTAGATTAAAAAAATCCTGTGAAAAATCCTTAGTTGCTTTGGATTGTACACACAGTCTACAGAAGCCAAATGGAATTGGAAAAACTGGGGGTAATTCCCAATTTATAGAGGATATGGTTAAATACGGTGCAGTAATGGGAGCAGATGCTCTATTTATAGAAACGCATCCGTATCCTCATCTTTCTCCCTCTGATTCTGAGAATATGCTGGAGTTATCTAAAATGGAAGAAATATTAATAAAAGCAAGAAAAATATATGATGCAGGATAAAAAATTGGATGTAGTTATAATTAGTTATGCTAAGGATGATTATTGTAAAGATCTAACCACCAACTGTATAATTTCTTTAATGTCTTCCGAGGACAATCCAGGAGATCTTTTTAATGTTATAGTTGTTGAGTCCGAACCAGGAATAACTTGGGAGCATCTAGCAGAAAATGTAAAAACTTATCCTGCACCGCTTCCCTATGGGTATCACAAATTTCTAAACTTTGGTAGAAAAAAAGGAAATTCCGAATGGGTTGCTTTATGTAATAATGATCTAGAATTTAAAAGAAATTGGTTTACCAATATATTGGAAGCTTCGGAACAGTTACCAAATTTCATGTCCTTTTCGCCTTTATGTCCAATGACACAACCTCTTTATGGAATAAATCAAGATACTGGGTTGATAGAGGGATATGATATAAGAAAGCAAATATCTGGATGGTGTATAGTTCATAAGAGAGAAATCTATAATATAATAGGGGATCTTGACGAAAGATTTAGTCATTGGTTTTGTGATAATGATTATGCTATGGAGATAATCGCTAATGGAGTGAAACATGCTCTGGTTACAAAATCTATAGTAGAGCATCACGATAATAACATAGGAAAGACAACAGAAAGAGTGGTTAAGGATTACGATCTAATGTATAAAATGACTAGCGGATCTTATCCTATTTTTAAAGAAAAATGGAATTTATAAAAATATCGATATGAAAAGGTGGGAGATAATTAATACAATAATAGAAAACAAGGGATATAAGAATTATCTAGAAATTGGGGTAAGGGACGGAAAATGTTTCAAGGAGATATGTTGCGAAAATAAAATAGGCGTAGATCCTAGTCCAGTTTCAGACCACACCACACATATAATGACTTCCGATTCTTTTTTTGATAGTATAGATACTGATCAGAAATTCGATATAATTTTTATTGATGGCTTGCATTTAGATTTTCAAGTCGATAAGGATATTGAAAATTCTTTGAGACATCTATCAGAGGGAGGTACTATAGTTCTTCATGATTGTAATCCGCCTACTAAATATCACGCGGCGGAGTCACCTGTTTTTTCTGCTCCTGCCAACGGTGAGTGGAACGGGACTGTATATCTTTCGTTAATAAAGCTTAGGCTATATAGAAACGATCTTAAGTTAGTTACCGTAGATACTGATTGGGGAGTTGGTATATTAACTAGGGACATAAGCGAGAGCCTTGATGTTTTTCCTAATCTTGCTATATCCTGGGATTTCTTTTCTGGAAACAAAAATCTTATACTTGATCTAATTTCTCCTGATGAATTTAAGGAGAGATATTCAATTTATAAAAATGTTTAACGAAATTATTTATTAAATCCATGATATAAAAGTTATTATGACTATAGAAAAAGGCTATAAGCTTATTATTTCTAGGGAAAAAGGAAAAAACTATGTCGAAATAGCTAGACACAAAGATCCACATATGGATAATATACTCATAATAAATAGTTTTGGAAGTAAAAGATATGAGGATGTTTGGATAATAGAAAAGGATTTACCTTCTTGGCTTTACAGTATAGGGAAAGAGGGTTTTACAAAGATAAAAAAGGAAGAAGATGCTGAGTCTCCTAAAAAAAATACTAAAAAGAAAAAACAATAAGATGGAAAACATAGAGGAAATAGACATAGAATATCTAGACAATGAACTTAAACCATTTCTTTACAAATGGAGTAAAGGAGATAATGCAGGGGATATTTGTGAATATGATAATGTTTTTAAGGATCCTACTACGGGAATTATATGGATAAATTTTAAGGGAGGGTCAAGAATAAACTATGCTATCCTTAATGAATATATGCTGCAAATAGAACCTTCGTCTATAGTACACAGCGAGCCTATTGTAAAAAACGCATTACCAGTTAAAAATGTAATGCTTTCAGAAACTAAAGCAAAAGTTCCAGACTTAGAAAACCCTATAGTTCCCTTGTTACAAAAACAGAAACCCAATTGGGTTGAGGTTGGTATAAACCTAAAATTAAACCTTCCAACAAAGAATCTTTATAATGTATTGACATCATCTTTTGATGATGCAGAAGATGAAATTATAGAGTTTGTTGTAAGAGACCTAGACATCGAACTAATAAAAGAGAGTCTAAGGATAAATATAAAGGATATATATAAATCAAATGGAACTTTACGAAAAAGCGGATCAAACAGTAATACAAAAAACGAGGAATAGGGAGGTCGTTGATATAGACGGACACCTGTTTATCAGACAGATAAATCCTGGTGTTATAATAATGCCATTTACTGTGGATGATTCTGGTTTCCCTTCTAAAATAGGAATTATATCAGAGGTTCTAGATCAAAGACCTGGTGGAATGGCTAAAACCCTTATTACTGGATCTCAAGACGATAAGGATGCTAACATATATCAGACTGCTGTTAGAGAAATGGAAGAGGAGTCTGGGTTTTTAGTTGAAGATCTTAAGAGGTGGAAATTTTTAGGAAGTCTATACACTTCCAAGATGATAATAAATTCTAATCCTTGTTTTGCTGTCAATATAACTGGACTAGTTTCAGGAGAAAAAAAGACAGACGGATCTAAATCTGAAAAGGATACCAAATTTGAATTAGTGAGTATACAAGAAGCCCTAGAATTGGAGGATTCCTTAGTTAGTACTCTTTTTATAAAAACATTTAAGGACATTTTTAATAAAGAAGAAGATGAATCTACCAAATAGGAAGGAAAGAAGAAAAATGGCTAAAGAAATGGGCCTACTCAGTAAAAAAAGTAACCTGGTAAGCGATGAATCTAAGGAGAGATCGAAGATCATGGGTAATTTAATAAGGCTGAGAAATCTAACTGAACAGAGAAACAGAAAAAAAGATAATTGATTCTATAGTGGATATAAAATCATTTATAATTTCTAAAGCTGATAAGGTTAAAACCTTTAGTACGGATTCTTGTGGAGGAATTCATGTTATAGATGTTAATATGTGGTTCAAGAACAACAATCTTACACCATCTAACATGAATGAAATAAGGCAATACATTTTTGAAGAGTGGCTACATAAAAAAATAACAAGCTCTAAAACAAAAATGTCTAACGGATGTAGTCTTATTATAGTTTATGATAGCCCAACTGACCCTTTTATAGATCTTTTAAAACATAAAATCCTAGAAATATTAGACTATGATTTTTGTGATGTTGTTTTAGTAGACTAAATAAAAATAGGGTATATAATGTATGGCTAAGTTACAGGGAACAAGTTTAGGGATAAACAACCCATCCAACATTTCGGAGGCGGGAACTACCGTATCAGATATACAATATTATTCCACATCTGGAATATACGCTTCTAGTGCAGATAAAGCATTTGCTACCTATGAGTTATCCGAATTAAAATATTTACCAAAGAGTCTTTTCTATGATGCTGCTACTTCGGATGGTGTTTACAGGGGACTTTTTTCATATTATGTTTTAGGCGGATCAAAGGACAGAGTTAGATACGATCTTTCAGAAACAAAAGATTACTTACAAAAAATTACCCCTAGGGAGTCTAAAAATCCCACAGCCAAACAAATAATGGATGTAATTAACGGAGCGGGGCCTTCAGGAATACCTAGCTATTTAGATCCACAAAGTCCTTACAGAGGACAAATTTATAATGTTAAGGATTTTATATTCTGTAAATATTATGGTATAATTCCTAATAACAGAATGCTCACCTTAAGAAGATTTGCTTACCCCACTTTGGATTCATTAAGAGTTTTAGCTTCTGACAAGGTCGGTGACTTTTCTGTAGCAGCGGGTGCAAATAACGTTAATCAGGTATCATACAAAAATTTTGAAATAAAGGATCTTGGACGATTACAAGACGTTAAGGGTATTTACAATACTTCTCTTCCAGTAGCTCAATTAGTAACTTATTTTGGAGGGGATACCAAAAATAACTTAAATAGTATATTAGGTATAGACACAGGGCTAAACTTCGCCTTACAAACACAGGATCCAGTAAAAACAGAAAATACCGGAGATCCTGGTTTAATGAATACTCCTTATGGTGATTTAATTAAAGCTGCAATTACTAGTGGAGATAACCAAATATCAGAAACTGATCTGGAGTCTCTTGATAAATTAGCTGCAACACTGATAAGTCCAGAGAAACAAATCAATATCCTACAAAGATCTCTATTAGATGCTGCAGTTAGTGCTGAAGGTCCATTATCTAAGAAGATATTCGTTAACGTCAATACAGTGAACCAAGTAAATACTAGGGCACAGGGATTTAATGGTGGAACTAATTCATTCACTTTAAACTTTGATTTTACATTAAATTCTGCAGGACAGGTAAACTCTAAGCTTCTTTTCTTGGATTTAATGACTAACGTTTTCTCTGTTGCGACTGACTATGGACAATTTTTAACACCAGAGATAAGAATACAACAGACTAACTTAGGTCTAGGATTCCCAGGAGGTCCTGGTAAATACGCAATGTCGATAACTGATCCTATAAACTATGTAAGGGACGTGGTTAGTAGGATGCTTTCTAAAAGTGAGGTTGATAGACAATTAAATGCGGAGAAGAGTCTTACTGAAGAAATGACTCAGCTAGCTAACGAAATGAAGGAGTTTGTATATAATCCTGATCAAGGGCTAACACCGGATAAGAAACTTTATAAGTCGATAGCAGTTATGATCTCTGATGCCTTTCTTAAGAAGGTTTATTTTAGCCCGATAATGCTAAGTGGATATCCTACTGGAGATTGGCATTTAACCATAGGAAATCCTTTAAATCCTATTGCAATGATGGGAAACCTAGTTTGTAAAAATGTTAAAATCGGCTTTAATGATGAATTAGGTCCTGATGATTTCCCTACTGAAATGAACGTTCAGATAACATTAGAACCTGGAAGACAGAGACATAGAGGGGATTGGGAATCTATGTTTAACAGAGGTAACGGAAGATTATATCTAGGTCAGCTTGTTAAAAGCCAAGAAAGTACAAATGCTTGGGTTAACGTTTCGACTGGTCAATTTGTTAATCAAACAGATGGTCAAGATATTTACGACATTACTAGAAATAATATAGATCCTCTAACTGGAACAGAAACGAATGCTACCATAGGAGAATCCCAACAGGGTAATTAATATAAGATAAGTTATGCTTACAATAGACGTAATAGAAGGTAAACCATTTTTCACTAATCCGCAAACGAGCGAGAGATATCTTGATTTGCTTACCCCGTCGTGGAATACTAGAACTCTGAGATATACCTTAAAAACTATTGGTATTGTAACAGAGGAGACTGAAATGCGTGCTGATCTGGTTTCTTTTACTTATTTAAACGAGACATCTAGACTCGGAACAATGCTAAAGTTAAATAATATATCTAATCCGCTTAGTTTGAAATCAGGAGAAGTTCTTTTTATTCCTGGAGATGATATGGTAAGTGAACTTTTTAGAAGCGGAGAGGCTGCTAATAACCAAAAGCAGAAAGCAAGATCGTTTAGAAAAGAGCTACAAGAAAAAATATCCCAAGTTAGTAAAGAAAGATTGGAGTATTTAAATTCCAAGAATATCTCAAACATAGCGGATACCCCGCTTCCTCCCAATTTGCTAAGGGAAGGAGAACAGCAGATATTAGTAACAGAGGGAAGATTGATATTCGGTCCTGATATAGGACAATGTAGAACAAGAACGAAAAAGAATGTATCCGTTACTGATGTTAAAACTAAACTAGCACAGAAAAACATATTCAGAAGATAATTATGGCTGTACAGGTAAACGTAAGAAAAACTATATTACAGTATAGAGATCCGGATATATTTCTAGATGAATTGTCTGTAGTTGATACATCTTCACAAAAAGGAGATACTAAACTAAACGACGAGAAAAATGACAACATTCAGAAAAAATATTTCGGAACTAGTAAACCTTTAATAAGAATAAATTCCCAGATTATTGAGGGATTATCTTACTTTAAAATGGATATGACTGGGTTCAAGCCAACAGTTATATTTAGATTTGAAACTATAGATGAAAGATTTATATCTACTGCATTTCCAAAAGATGGCGATATTGTTTCAGTTTACATAAGACCCTTCGGTGAGATATTTAAACCGATAAGGATGGATTTTATAATAAACGAGGTTATATCACCATTCTCAAATGGTCCTTATAATGACTATGCGCCTTCTACTGGTAGATTTCAAAGCTATACTGTTTTAGGAGAGGTTAGGATACCTAAACTATACAAGGATATATGCAAAGTGTTTAAAGGTAATAGCTCAGATGCTTTACTTAAGATAGCAGAGGATCTTAATTTAGGATATGCTTCTAACGAAACGAAGACTAATGATTCAATGAACTGGATATCCCCAAATATTGATTACAATACATTGATTAAGCATATTGTTAATGGATCTTGGTTAGGTGAGGAGGATTATTTCGATTGCTGGATAGATCAGTATTATAACTTAAATTTTATAAACTTAAAGAAGCAATTTGATGACGTAAATCCTAGTATCGAGACAATGAGAATGGCTTACGGAGCGGATAGCTTTGGCGCGGTATTTCCAGGAGGAACTGAAACAGCTGAAGTTGAGTTCCCTTTGTTGTTAACCAACTCTACCCAATTTAGTAAATCCCCTCTTTTTATAAAAGATCTTTCGGTAGAGCAAAATGCTGGTTCTATAAATAACGATCTTGGTTATTTTCAAAAGGTACAATTTTACGACAGTAAGCTCGTTTCTGATAAACCTAAAAATAAATTCGTTGAGTATAATATAGAATCAGTTACGAACAAGAATCTAGGATCAAGAGATAATATAAACAAGGGAAGACTTGGTGAGGATTTATATAAAGAGGAAATTAAAAAGACTTATGTTGGTACTCTATATTTTGAAAATGTTCATGAAAATTTCCAACAGGCATCTATACAGAACATCATTAATAGAAACGATAGTTATAAGATAATCCTTAAAGTTAAAAATAATTCATGGACACCTTTCCTTTATAGAGGACAGACATTTCCTGTAATAATTGTTTCAGAGGGTAGTCAGACAGCTAGCGCATCTTCTAAATACAGTCCAGGTGGAGGACAAAAATCTTCATTAGCAAATTCCGGTGATAAGAGAAATATAAATGCTTTTCTTTCGGGTAATTATGTTGTTTTAGGATTTACCGTGGAATATGATACTAGTGGGATATATCAAACAATGGTACTTGGAAAAAAACAATGGGCAATGAACCCTGGATTATCATCAGAACCTCAAGCTCTAGATCCTAAGATCTTTAATGCTGAGTTCGATGATCTTGTTAGTAATGCTTCCACTATTTTACAAGAAAACACACAGAAGCTTAAGAGTGACATATACTCTAAATAATTATTAGAAATGGCAGATTATTTTTCAGGGTTTGGAAGTTCTTTAGGAGATAAGGTTTTACCTACCGGTGATGCTTTAAAAAGAAAGGTAGACGGCCAGAGAGAAAATTGGTTAAGAGGAATATCCACAACTAAACACGGGAAAAAAGAAGATCCCACGTATTTACACTTCAGATTTATATTTGATTTTGGTGATACTTCACTAATAGACCCAGAAACATTTTTACCACCATCTCCGCTTTTTAGAGCAGTATCTTCTGATAATCCTTTAGCAGAAGCTCAGTCTCTTAATAATCTGGATCCTAATGCACCTACACCTTCACAGATTATAGATGCTGCTCAAAGGGCTCAAGCTGGTAACTTTTACACCGACATGGATTTTTTCTACGGTAGTAAAATGGTAATAGACTCGAGGGTGCAAAACGGGGTTTTTCCTGTTAACGGACCTGTTGCATATATGGGAGCTCAGCAATTTTTAGCACAGAGATCTGTAAAAAGACAGCAGATGCTTAATTCTTTTAGGAAGGGGTTAAAATTTATAAATGAGAAATGTCCTTATTATTTTCAATCTCTTTCAGGGCTAGACCAATTATTAAAAGTAGACATTAAGAATTTCCATAAAGCAGCAGGAAAACCACAAAGAGCAGGGACACTAACAGTAGAGTGTCTAGAATCTATAGACATGAGAATTTTTGCTTTGTCTGATCTTTATAGAAAAGCAATATACGACTATACTTACCATAGAACAATGCTTCCTGAAAACCTTAGGAAGTTTAGGATGTGGGTAGTTATAACTGAGATAAGGAATATACAGTTAACCTATGGTATTAATGACGTTTTAAACCCTTTCTCTATTCCTTCAGTTGCTCAGGGAGCTAATTTCTTAGATAGTTTTAATAGTCAAACTGGACTATTAGACAACACGGAAGGAATTTTACAAAAAACAACAGGAAGAGACGAGGATAAATTCGGATCCTATGAGTTAGGTCCATACGCTTTTATTTACCAACTAGATCAGTGTGAATTTGATTTCGACGATTCTTACCCATCTTTTTCTACCATAGATAATAAAGGGTTAAGTACACCAGTTAGCAACAAGTTTAAGATACATGTTGGTAGAGTAAGAGATCACAAGATACAATTTAATCAAATAGCGGACGTTATACAGAAAAACGATAATATAAAATCCATGGTTCTTTCCGATATCTGGGGTCCTAGAACTGGCGATTATGCTGATTATGATTATTTTGGATCTGCTGGTATTGCTGAAGCTAATGCTACAGGAGCTAGTCAGTCTGCTGAATACTTTGCACAACTTGCTTCTAATTTTATAACTAATAGCGTTGCAGATCTTAAAGATCAAGGGGTTCAGATATTACAAGGTGCTCTTCTTGGGAATATCTATGGATTAGGAGGTATTAATCCTGGTACAGCATTAAGAAGTGTTCAATCTACAATTAACACTGTAAATAATTTTGTAAATAACGGAGTTCCAAATCCATTTGCAGACAACACTCCTCAAGGACAGGGATTAGGAGGTCCGGGGCAAAGACAGTATCCTTCTCTTAATGAAGATGCTTATACCGGAGTTCCTTCCAGCACACAGGAAAATTTAGGAACTGCTTATAGCGGAACACCAGGTAATCCTGGTTCTTTAAATGAGGATGTATATTCAACTAACCCTGGAACATCACTAGGATTACCCGACAGGGAATATCCTATACCAGGAGGGGATGAATATGTCAATGTTCCTGGATCCGATTCAGGAGTCCCTGGTAGGGTTTATCCATCGGTAGACGAGGATTTATATAACAATAATCCGGGGAGTGATCTTGGATTACCTGATAGACAATATCCTATAGTCGGAGGAGAGGATGAATACGATAATGTTCCTGGATCTGATTTAGGCGTACCTAATAGGGTTTATCCAACAACGAGTGATGATATCTATAGCGGTAATCCTGGAGCTGAATTAGGTCTACCAGATAGACAGTATCCTCCTATATCAGAGGATCAATATCCGGATCAACAGCAGATAGAGACGAACAACATTGGCTCGATCTATCCAGATTTGAGTAACGAGTATGATTCAATTAACACTAGGGAGTATGAGGACTCAATTAAGGTTACAACTGATAATATAGGAGACGTCTATGAGGATAGAAATAACTTGTATACTGAGATAAATGAGACTGTATATAATAATACCTCATCCTTAGTGATTAATGAGCCTATAGGCGATGTTTACGAGGATAACAGTAACAGATATCCGCAGGTTAATGATAGTGTTTATGATACAACAAACCCACCTAATAGTGATTTTCTAGGAGAAGTTTATGAGAGATCAAAAAATACATATCCGCAGGTAAATGATGATCTATATCCTAATCAAAGATCAGTAAGCGGTAATATAAATGATGATGTATATAAAAGAGTACCTGGATCAGATCTAGGAACCCCGGGAAGAAATTACGAAGGAAATAATTCTAATGAATATTCTAAAATACCTCAGCAAATTAATGTAAATAATATAGGAAGAGTTTATCCTAATAAACAAAATGAAAACAATCTGTAGTATTTGTATATAATTTAAAATGGGATTAGTAGACAGAAATAAATTAGAAAAGCCTAATATAGAGATATCTCACTATCTAGGCGTTGTTGTAGACAATAAGGATCCTGAGTTTAAATGTAGGGCTAAGATAAGAGTTTTTGGTGTTTTTGATGAACTACTTGATGAGGATCTTCCTTGGGCACATCAAAGATTTGAACAAAGCTATGGATTAGGAGGCGGATCTGGGAGAATGTCTGTTCCTAAACTTGGTTCTGTTGTTCATGTGCAATTTAACAATGGTAACTATTATAGTCCTGAGTATAAGGCAGTCCAGGAATTGGCACCAGACTTGGTTGAAGAGATAAGAGCTAGTTATGATGGAGCACATTCTTTGATATACGATGGTATAGAAAGATTGAAGATGTATTATACTGTAGAGAAGGGATTAGTTATTGATCTTAAAGAATCAAAAATCATAATACGAAACGACAACTCTATACTTATAACACATGCTGATGACACCGCTTCAATAGAATTAAAAGGTGGAAAGATAACAAAGTATGCTGACCAGGAGATAGAAAATACTGCTATAACTAGGATCAAGCACAGTTCAGAAGAAGTTTGGATGGATGGTAAAACAACGAATCTAGGACACTCTCCGCTTTTTTCTGCTGTTTGTGCAGAGCCTTTATTTGATTTTCTAAAAAAATTAGCTATATCAGTCGATGCTAAAATGCCAGCAACACCTGGTGTTAATTCGACATTAGCTTCTAGTTTTGAGCAATTAGCAACAAGTCAAACCGTTAGGGTAACTAGGGAAAATGCTCCAGACTTTCCAGTAGTCCCTGCTACTGCTGATTCCCCTGTTGGTATACCTAATACTGGTACATCAGGAACTTCTGGTACATCAGGTACGTCTGGAACATCAGGAACTAGCGGAATAACAGCAGTCTAATATGGAAAGTATAGAATCTAGAATAGACAGCTTACTCGGTAAGGATTTTGCTAATATGTCTGCTGACGAGATATTAAATACGATATCTGGGGGACAGAATTTTAATATACCTTATGAGGATCTTCAGTCTAAAGAGGGATTCGAGAAAGAGTTAAATAAAACTCAAAAAGAAGTAGATGGAGTAATAAAAAGCTTAAATCCTCAAAAACCACCTATACCACTAAAGGATATTGAAGATTTAGCTTGTAACTATGAGGGAGATGATCTATACAGTAGAATAATATTAGAAACTATAAGGAGAGAGGATAAGAAATTATATGCTAATCTTATAAATTCCGCTGAATATAAAAATAATTTACCAATATCCGAGACGGATCTTGGTGTTGAAGTAAAAGGAGTAGATCTAGGATTTTCTAAAAAAATACCATCTGAGGGAATAACAAAATACCTTAAAAGAAAAAATCCTGGATTTTTAGAAAAAATAAACGAAAAAATATTCGATAACCTAGACCCTCTGATTTTAGGAAAGCCTTCAAATTCTGGATCTAGAAAAAAAAGAAAACTAAATATACTAGGATTTGAGATACCACTTGAATTCATAATGAACGGTACACAAATAGTACACGTAAAAATAGGTGGTGATGAAATAAATTTAGATCGTGCTTTAGAAAAAATAAACGGTCTCTTAAAAAAACAAAATGAGAATTCTAAGCCTTGTGACTTTGATGGTATAGATGTAAACACATCCTCTGAAAGGATAGATGGCTTCGATGCTAATTTTTTTCCCGATGGAGACGATCCTATAGTTGATGACGAGTGTTTACCAGGTATTCCAGAAGATCCTATAACAGGAGATCCTATATTAACCAAAGGAAACTTTGATGAATCGTTAGAAGATTTCTGTGATCCGCCTATTTATGAATTTAAAAGAGATGAGGTACCAGATCCTGAACCACCTCAAGTTGATGTTGATTCAATAGATGCTTGTCTATCTTCTGCACTCGACAAAAGCAAAAAACTGGAAGATGATATTAAACTTCTAGCTAGATGGCAAATGATAGAGATGAGTCTACAGGAAATCCTTTATCATTATGAGCCAATATATGAATATCAAAAATCTTTATCTGAAAATTGGAGGGATAGAATCACAGTAAACAGCGGAGGCGATCCTTCAAATTTTGATATAGGTATCCAGATATTGACATATAGAGATGAGATAGAAAGATATAACCAGGAGCTTACTGACCAGGAGGAAAAATATAATAATGATAGGGATCTATTTCTAAAAGAGAATGAAATATTTACTGAGGATCTTTTTCTTTTAAATGTTTATGATACAGAACTAAGTTCTATTGGGGTTGAAGAATTATTTAACAACCAGATAAATGCTAATAAATCTCCTATAACTTATGAAAGCTCTACAGATTCATGGCCTATAGCGGAGGGTGTTTCTAAATTTTTATCTAATGCTGAGGGTATTAGAGATATTATGATAGAAAAGAATTTTATAGGTATAATAGAAACTAAAATAAGTGATACACAGGCTTTATTAGATGCTTCGATACAGACTCTATCTGAAAGGTTACAAAAACAAGTCACAGTTAGCGACGTTGAAAAATCTTTTATCCCATCTAGTACTACTACATCGGATCTCTATGGACAGGGTAATGAGTCTTTAGAGATAAATGCTAGAGTTTTTAAAAGCCCCGCGCAACTTCTCTTAACTACTTCTTCATACACATATGATTCATATGGATATGATTTTTTAGAAGCTCTTAAGGAATTTTCAGTTAGATATACAACAAACTTTAATAAGTCACTGAGCGAGTTAGAATTTAAGTTATCCTTGGCTACGGACTACGGATTCCCTTTACCTTACAAGAAAGTAAAGAAACCATCCAAGATAACATTTACTGGAAAAAGCACTGGTCCTTTGGGAGATGTTAATATACCAGACGAGGAAAAGATAAAAATAGGAAACGAATATGCAAATAACGGAGGACTTTTAAGTGATGAATCCGCGGACTATTTAGAATCTTACCAGTTTATAAAAATAGATAACATAAGAACTGGATTTCCCGATGTAGCTAAATTTTATGATTTTATAGATAAGATAGTAAATACAAACAGATCTAAAGAAAACATAATAGAAGACATAGTAGAAGATAGAGGAATACTATACGGTCAGCTCATAGAGAAATCTGCTTCACCATGGCTTTTCTTTACTCCTGAAGAAAGGGGAGACAACGATGCTAGAGATCCTTCTAAAAGCAGGCCATCTAGTTTTACAGCGGACGGGGAACCAACTCCGGTATTTACTGAATTTTATAGCAACTTTAAAACTAAATGGAACGAGAAGTACATTTTAAATAAAGAGACTTATATTAATCCAGCCATAGAGGATTTAAAAGAAAAAGCTAGAAAGGCTGGTGAAGGATTAGGAAAAACACTACCCACCTCGGATGTTATCGGTATAAGAATATTTGAAAATTATACTGACGTAAAAAAGAAATACGACCAGATAAAAGAAACTATCTTGCTCGCATCTCAGAAGATCAACGAGCTTAATGAATCTCTAAAACCAGAAAACGTAGAGAAAAGATTTAGTGATATTAAATGCGCTGGTGCCCAATCTCCTCCAGACGAGGACGATAAAGAAAATTGTCCTCCCGTTTGTTGTGGAGAGCCTGGATCTGATTTTAAAACCGGTAACTATCTGCTTTCTTCTCCACCGAGTTCAGATTGTCCGACTATGTTTCAAAGATGCTGGTGGAAGCAATTTTCTAAAGACCTCACTAAAGTTGGGTTGCTACCATATCCAAATGGACTCCCACCAATTGAGGATCCTAAGTATTTTTTAACACCTGGACCTTCGGTTAGGTTAGGATTAAAATATTGGCCGGTAGGATATCTACCACCTTCTTTTATTCCTATTCCTGTACCTAATCCGATA
>Ga0207942_1000177_pt1 | contig 17793 bp, 38 predicted proteins | sample LakMenEpi12Oct12_FD_150687 | JGI IMG/M metagenome (GOLD analysis project Ga0207942, IMG submission 150687) | Freshwater microbial communities from Lake Mendota, WI - 12OCT2012 deep hole epilimnion (SPAdes) | ecosystem: Environmental > Aquatic > Freshwater > Lake > Epilimnion/Euphotic zone ... | reverse complement strand
AGAATGAAATTCAAATTAGGAGTTCAAATTTCTCAACCAACAGAAATAGTAAGATTCACAATATAATTTAAGGGGGTTAATAGCCCCCTTTTTAAACTTAAAAGGAGAAATAAAAATATGCCATGTGCAATAGTTAGTTCATATGCCTTAGACTGCAAAGATGCAGTTGGAGGTATCAAAAATATTTACATTACGGAACTTGCAAATGTTACAGCAGTAACTGAGAATGCAAGTGGATTTGTGACAGCAATCACTAAGTCAGCAGGAACAAAGTTTTACAAGTATGCTTTACTGCCGAGAGCCAAAAACGATTTTACTCAAAACATTATGGCAGATGCCGCATTGGGTACGGTTGCATTTGAGCAAACAATTAATACAAACTTTACCAAATTGGCTTACTTAACTCAATTTCAATTACAGACTTTAATTCAAAACAGATGTTCGGTAATAGTAGAAACTAAATCAGGTCAATACTTTTTATTTGGAAAAGAGAATGGGGTTGAAGTAACCGCAGGTAGTGCAGCATCGGGAGCAGCGATGAATGAATTTAATGGTTATATCCTAACCTTTACAGGAATGGAAAAGGCATTAGCAAATGAAGTTAGTTCAAGTATTATCGCAGCATTATTGACTTAAAATTATTATTCATATTTTATAAAATTAGCCACTCTTAAATGGGGTGGCTTTTTTTTTAGCAAAATTTCAGACGAGTTATATATATAAGTAGTGATAAGAATTAACCAAGACATAAACCAAAATATTTATGTTACTTTAACCGAGAACAAAGTCGGAACAAGTGAATATTATTTGATGGAATGTACAAACCAAGTAACAAACGATATTTCATATTGTATATTGTATGGAGATACAAGTCAATTCAAAGAAAGGTATAACACATTGCGAATAACTTTAGACCCTGATAATATATATGAAGGAATAAGCAAACATTTATACTTGCCTTATAGCGGATTCTATACTTATGTTATATTTGAAACCACATTGACAACAGAGCAATATGATGTTTTAACCGATGCAGAGCAAGCAACTACTTCAACATTAGGGCAATTAGAAACTGGATTACTTTGGTACATACCAACTGCACAAAATAACACAGAATATAATCCTGCCGATTCAACTACCTTTGTTTACACACCACAATAAATGACAGATAAAAAAGAATATAATCCGAGTGTAATGGTGCTTAAATTTACGAATGATAAAGTGCCTACATTTGTTGAGCCTAAGTCTTCGCAAAGATTAAAGTATGTAAAGTATGGAGAGAATAATAACTACCCTAACTTTCTACTAACTTTATTTAATCGCAGCGCAAAGCATAACGCAATATTAACAAGCAAGCAGCAATACATAACTGGTCAAGGTTGGATGTTTGATGAGTTAGGAATGGAAGGCGAAGAAGTAGTTGCATTAAAAGCATTTATTGACAATCCTAATCCATACGAAACATTAAAAGACTTACTTAATAAGACAGATTTAGATTGTGAAATATTTGGCGGTTGTTATTTAAAAGTTGTTAGCGACAAAAAAGGTGGTATTTCAGAAATTTATCATGTTAATTATTGCGATGTAAGAAGCACAGAAGATAACAGCGAATTTTATATAAGTGATAAATGGTTAAATAGTGAAGGTGGCGAGAATACTAACATCAAAGAAGATGAATATAAGACCTTACCACCATTCGACCCAAGTTTAAAGAAGCTACCAAGTGAAAGTATTTATTATTATAAATCGTATAGACCTAACATCAATACTTACACATTACCCGAGTACATTGGTGCAATTCCTGCAATTATTACTGATGCTGAAATAGCAAATTTTCATAGAGCCGAAATACAAAATAGTTTCAAAGGTTCTAAAATGATTGTGTTCAAAAATGGTGTACCTTCAGATGAAGAAATGAAGTCAACAGAACGCAAGTTAAAAGCTAAGTTCACACCAACTGACAACGCAGGTAGTATAGTAATTGATTTCGTAGATGACCCGAATAGAGTACCTGAAATATTAGACTTAGCAGCAGGAGATTTTGATAAGAAGTATGAAGCGTTAAACGATACGATACAACAAGAAATATTTGTTGGACATAAGATTACATCACCAATGTTATTTGGGGTGAGAGTAGAAGGTCAATTAGGTGGGCGCAATGAAATGGTTGATGCTTACAATTTATTTGCTAATACATACGTTAATCCAAAGCAAAGAGTACAAGAAGAAATATATAATCTATTCGCACCAGTTAAAGGAAAGCTAAAAATAAAAGCATTAGAGCCAATCATGCCAAGTTTTAGCGAACAAACTTTGATGACCATTTTAACAAAGGATGAGATGCGAGAAATTATAGGTCGCAAACCATTAGACATTCAAACTAATGTTAATTCAACTATTAGCGATGCCTTAAATTCATTAAGTCCATTAGTAGCGAATAAGGTTTTAGCTTCATTAAGTCAAGATGAAATAAGAAGTATAGTAAACAAGCCACCATTAGCAGCCGATGCAGTTCTACCAACAGATAGTCCTGCACAATTCTCAAAGTGTTCACACGATGAAATAGCAGATGATGATTTAGACTTTAGTATTTTCTCAAAGTATGGAGAACCTATTGAGAATTTTGTAAGCATTAAGCATAAGAAATTTATGTTTAGTTCGCAGCAATTCGCACTGACTAAACAAGACAATGGAGTATTAGATTTGATTCAAAAAACACCTAATATCACGATTGAAGATTTAACAAAGATTTTAAAGACAGATAAGACCTCAATCATTGAAAGTTTGACAGCATTAGGAGATGAAGGTTTGATTGACTTAGACAGCGAAGGCAAGATAAGTTTAACAAGGTCAGGCGCAAGAAAAGTAGTACCAAGTTTTCAAGAACTTTATATCCGTTATAGATACGTTTTAAGACCCGATGCACCTGCATTAGTTAAAGGTGGAACAAGTAGACCTTTTTGTGAAGCAATGATGGCAAATCCACGTTACTTTTCAAAGGATGACATAGATAAAATTGGTCAAGAATTAGGTGCAATATATGGAATACCTAACTATGATGCTTTTAGGCGAAGAGGTGGATGGTATCACGACCCTAAACAAGATGTAAACTTGCCTTTTTGTAGGCACGTATGGGAACAATCTCTTATAAAAAGAATTAAATAAATAACAAAATATGTCTACATTTAAAGTATTTATTTTGTATATTTGTTGCATGATAACACTATACGAAATTATTTGCCCAATATCTACTAAGGTTGTTTATATTGGAATTACAAAAAATGTTGCATTAAGATATACTCAACATATGTGGGGTAATAAAAAAGATTCAAAAGAAAAATCTGATTGGTGTAATAGTTTAAAACAAAAAAATTTAGTTCCAATTTTAAACATTATTGAATCTAATTTATCAATAGAAGATGCAAGAAAAAGAGAAAGAAGATTAATTGTTGATAATATAAATAAAGGTAATAATATTTTCAATATAAATGATTGTACATTATATTATCAATACACAAAAAAAGGTGAATTAGTTGGGGTTTTCTATACTATTAGAGAAGCAAAAAAAGAAACGGGAATATTGCCTAAAATTAATGGTTATACATCAGGCGGTTTTGTTTGGACTAATGGAGTTTTTGATGCAAGTAAATTAGAAATATACTCAAAATCAAAAGAAGTACTTTGTAAAGAAGTTCATCAGCTACATAAAGACGGGACATTTATACAATCGTTTAAAGGTGTTCGTGAAGCTTGTAGACAAACAAATATAGACCATCGAAGTATTGCCCAAGTTGCAGGTGGTTCTAAAATAAGAAAAACAGCGGGCGGTTATAAATGGAAATATATATAAGATAATGGCAAAAGCAATTTTTTTAAGCGAAGCAACATTAAAGCAAGAATCAATTTTGCAAGATAATGTAGATATGAAGGTAGTAACACCAACGATAATTGACGTGCAATCGTTTTATATACTACCGATATTAGGAACAGCATTGTATAATGATTTTGTAACAAAGATTATAGCAGGAACATTGAGTAATTCGTACAAATTATTACTTGATACTTACATCACACCTGCAATGATTTGGTATGTTAGATATGAACTACCTTTAAATATTAATTACAAGTATTTCAACAAGGCAGTAGGGGTGCAGAATGCAGACAATATGCAGCCTGCAAGCATTGATGAACTAACTATGGTTATGGATAGGGCTAAGAATAAAGCGGAGTGGTATGCCGAGCGATTAACTAAGTATTTATATGCAAATGATACAACTTATCCTTTGTTTTTGAACCAACCCAATTCAGATTTAGCGACCATCTACGCAAAGCAATCTAATTACACAAGTGGTATGCTATTAGATGATAATAGTTGCTGCATGGGTCAATATAATTTCACAGATTTAGAGACTAGTCCAAGTGTAACTGGCAGAGGTTGCACATTCTGCTAATGAACAAAGGAATAAATAAAACAAATATCGAAAAGTTACAAGCATTTATCAAACAACAAAATGAAGTTCATAACACTAAACCAAGTCCTAAACATAATAAGAACAATCTGCAACAACCATCTGCAAATAAATAGTTTTGTTTTTGGTTCGATAACAGATATAAGTGCAAGTGAACAGGAACAGTACACTATGGTTTGGTGCGACATAAACGACAGCCAAATGAGTGAGCGAATGTTTACAATGAATTTATCATTATACGTTTTAGATATTCAACGAGCAGACAATAGCAATGAGATAGATGTATTGAGCGATACGTTAAGCATAGGCAGGGATTTAATCGCAGAGTTAAGCGATCCAATTTACCAAGATTATTTCAATGTGAGATACGATGTAAACTTTGGACAAGTTCGTGAAGGCTTTCCCGATGTAGTGAACGGATGGAAATTAGACATAGCACTTGACTTGATGGAATTAAACGACAGATGTCAAGTCCCAACAATTTAAACAAAAATTTATATATAATATTATGAGTACAGCATTAGAGAAAATTAGCGGAATGGGTGGGTTCTATGTGAACGCAGGAACATCCGCAAGAACAGGATTAGCAGTAGAGAGCATAGTTGTAATGACTGATTGCGTTTTTACAGCATTTGCCATTAATGGAGTTAATCAAATGACTACAAAAAATTTAACAGGTGTAACGATTAAAGCAGGAACATACTTGCCGACTAATCCTAACTTTAATATTACTGCTTATACATTGTCAAGTGGTTCAGTAATTGAGTATCAATAATGGCTAATTTTCCAACGATAGCAATAGGTTTACCATTTGTTCATGCAGGCGGATTTAGTGCAGAAGCATTAGCATGGAGAACAAGTATTGGACTTAATAGTGGCACTATTTCAGATGCAAAATTACAAATCATTGATGATAATTTCTTTAAGCCTGCATTGGCTAATGGAAATATTTTGAATCAATTAGATAGGTTAAATATTTATGCAGGGTTGCTTGGATTTCCAATAGCAGCAAGAACAAATTTAATAAGTTCAAATTTCTATGTTGCTCCAGTAAGCAGTCCAACATTTGACAATAATGGATATGTTACAAGTGGAACAAGTTATTTGAATTTACAATATAAATTATTTTCGCAAGGTGTTAAGTTTCAAAAAGACAATAACTCATTTGGAGCAATGATTTTAAGTCCTGCTTTTGCTGTTGATTTTTTACGAATAATGGGAAGCCGAGATGTAGGTGGAACTACAATATCAGCATTAATACGAGGTAATGGAACAATATTAAATGGTAACTCAACTAATAGCTATGGAACTGTTTCGGGATTAACTGACCAAACAGGGTGGACACTTATAGCCTCACAACGCAATAATTCTGCAAATTATAAAACTATTTTTACCACACCATTAGGGGTTACAACAGAAACAACTATAAACACTGCTTCAAGTGGCTTTAATCTAAATGACAATAATGTTTTTGAATTAACTGTAAACAATGGTGTTTCACCTGATGGTAGTTACGATACAAGACCGCATGGAGCAAGTTTCCATGGGTCTGCAAGTTTAGACATTCAAGCAATGAGAACACTATTGGTAAACACATTCACAGCATTAGGAGTATAGATATGAAAGTAATAACAGCAACATTAACACAAAAAAAAGAACTTGAAGGAACTTATAAGAACGGTTCTATTTTAGAGTTTATTTTAGATTCAAATGGAAAGTATGTATGCAATATTGCAGTAATTGATGATGAAGATTTTATTGATATTAAAGACAAACTAATTGCACTACCACAAATAGATTACAAACCAATTTTAAATAATGCCTCATAGATTCTTAGACATATTCGTTTCAGTATTGGGCTTCGTAGCCTTGCTTGAGAAACATAATTTTTTATTTGCTTCCATAGCTTCAATATGTACCATCATTTATTGGATATTTCGTTTTTGTAATTGGATTATAAAAATGATTTTAGATAAGTCAATAGATGACTTTGAAAAGGGTTTAAAAAAATGATTCAATTTGACTACATGATATTGGGTGTAATATTCGCTTTGATAAGTGGGTATTGCAGAGCCTTGTTTGAGTGTATTATTTTGTTCGATTCATTGTTTGAGAAACATGGTTATTCGGAGTGGTGGTCTTATGCGAGATTTACGAGAAATAAGATTGGATATTGGGAGAATACATTTCCGAATGATGGAGGACATCGAATCAAAATAATAGAGTTTATATTTGATGCCTTAGCGTGTGTTTGTTTGTCTTATTCTTACGATGAAATACTACATAGCTTTATCTCAACAATGATGGCAGTAATCGTAACTTATTTTTTTATTAAGTCATTTGGATTTGAGCAGACATTTAAGGAATTGAGATGAAAAATATATCACTTAGAAACTACTTTGAGCCAACACCTAAGAACGTCAAACGATGGCTATTAGCTATCAAGTCAATATTAGCTACCATCTCGGTTTCTGCTTATGTTAATGGGAGTGAAAAAGTAGCATTTTGGATATTAGTAGGTGGTGCAGTTATTGATGAACTAACAAACTTATTTAGCAATGAATCAAATTAGCAAACATATAAGTTTAAATGAGGCAATAGAAAGCCCAACAGCATTGAGAATGGGTATTAAGAATGTGCCTAATGAACTTGAATTAGAAGCTATGAAGTATGTAGCAGAAAATCTATTTGAGCCTATTCGTAAATGGTATAAAAAACCAATAAAGATTAATTCATTCTTTAGATGTGTTGCTTTAAATAAAGCAGTAAAAGGGTCAGCAAGTTCACAGCACGTTAAAGGAGAAGCAATAGACATTAGCGGAGGAAACAAGATTGAAAATAAAAAGATTTTTGATTATATAGTTTCAAGTGGTTTGGATTTTGACCAATGTATTAATGAGTATGATTTTACATGGGTGCATATTTCATTAAAGAAATCAGGGAATAGAAAACAAGTTTTAATTATTAAATAATTATTCCACTTATAAATGGCAGGTCAACCAAGTATTAAATCCGACATTGCAAAAGAGTATTTGTTAAAATTTCCGAACACTGCGAATATGACTTTAGCAAAGAAGATTTATGCTGAAAACAAAAGTGTTTATAAAAACATTGAGCAAGTTAGAAGTCACATAAGGGCTTTGAAAGGTGTTCATGGTGATAAAGCAAGAAAAGAAAATCATATTGAATTTCGCAAACAATTTGAAGCACTAAAAAAAGATTTGCCAAAAGGCGAAAGCGAAAGAATACAACCTTACACACTACCAAAAGCAAGTAAAAAGATTTTAATAATAAGTGATTTGCACATCCCATACCACAATGATGATGCAGTCTTCGCAGCATTAGAATATGGATTGGACCAACAAGTAGATACTATTATAATAAATGGAGATTTAATTGATTTTGCGACCATCTCAAGACATGAAAAGGATATGAGAAAGAGGTCAGTTAAATATGAGATGGACTGCACACGAGTATTCTTAAAAGGTCTTAGGGCTATGTTCCCAAAAGCATTAATAGTGTGGAGTTATGGCAACCATGATTTAAGGTATGATAAATATATCATGATGAAAGCACCGGAGATATTTGATATTGAATTAATCCAACTGCATGAATTATTAAAGTTAAGAGATTTAAACATAATCAAAGTAGATTCTACTCAATACATCTATGCAGGAAAGTTGGCGATATTTCATGGTCACGAAACTGGACTAACTTCAGGAGGTGTAAATCCTGCACGATCATTAAGATTGAAATTAAATAAAAGTGCAGTTACATCGCACTTCCATAGAGAAACAAAAGACATGGGAAAGAACTTAGATGAACACCCTTATTCATGCTACTCGATAGCTTGCCTTTGCGATTTATTTCCGACCTATCTGCCTGTCAATATGTGGACACATGGATTTGGATATTTAGAATTAAGTCAAAATGGAGATTATAAATTTTATCAAAAATCAATAATAGAAGGAAAAATTTTTTAGGTTTAAAAGTTTAGTATATTTGCACCAGTAGTTTTTTGTAAGATTTCGTTTCATTAATTTGGTTAAGAGCCTCACATTTGTGGGGCTTTTTTATTACATTTGAGCCATGAAAAAACTAATAACAATACTTTGCTTGACTTACTTATTATCGGGCTGCTTATACACTAAGAAACGAGCAATAGAGAAATTTTGTACAACAGATAGTATTCCATATTCGATTATAGTACATGATACAATAGTTATAAAGGCAATCAAAGTAGATACATTCTTCAATTCAAGTATTGATTCATTCACGATTATCAAAGACCGCTTAGAAATTCGTTATAAAAAAGTAGGTGAAAAAATATTTATACAAGGGGAGTGCAAATCAGATACTATATATAAGACAAAATTAGTCCAGGTGCAAGTGCCGACAAAGGTTAAGAAATTAGAATGGTGGGAGAGCCTATACATAAAAGCAAGGGATTGGTTTGCTGTCATTGGCTTTTTAGCAATGTTCTTAGGGTTTTATCTCATTATGCCACATAAAAAGAGTGAGTAGTTCGGAAAAACCGAATAAGTGAATAGCCTTAAAAGTAAGATTTTGGGGCTTTTTTTACGTTTAGTCTAAAAAATATTAGCTTGATTTATAGTAAGTTATGATTTATTTTTAATGAATGTTTTGTAATGTCGTATAAACATACGACTTTTGAACTCAGATAAACGAAACAAAATTATGAACACACAAGAAATTAGAAGCAGAATTGCAAAGTACATGGAAGTAGGGTTTACAATGTCAGAAGCATTCTCTTGTATTAGAAGAGAGAAAAAATCTTCAAACAAAAAAGAAAGCATGGTAGACAAAATTGCAGCAATGCAAGAAAGAGCAGGTACTTATCAGTATGGATTTACTGGAAAAGAATATGGTAACAGAAAATGGGGAAATCAATAATTATTAACCAATTAAATCAAAACAAAAATGAAAACTACTAAACATCAAATTTTAAAATCAAAAGAAGGCTTCTCATCTCAATGCAGAATTTATGAAGCATTTACAACTAAAACAGCACTAAGAAACGAATTGCAAAGATTATACGATTCTTGGTCTCGTAATGGTGGCGAAATAGTTAAATTTAATAAAAAAGATATGCTATTAGTTGTGCGAGAGTCAGACAATTCTGCTACCTATACATTTGAATATTTAGAAAGATACATATAATATGACACGAACAGAAATGACAAAACAAAACCGAGACCAATTAGCAACCGACTACAACTTACGAATAAAATTAAGTTTAGATTTGGGCTGCAATGAGCGAACAATTCAAAGGTGGGCAGTAAACAATAGCCCCAAATTGACAACAGATTCATTCCTTAGCTACTTTAAAAAACACGCTAACTACACAGAACCATTAACCAAAGAAATCAAAATAAACCAATTAATCGAACATTAAAACATGGAAAAACTACTAAGACGAATCATGTATGGCGAACAAGTAACGACCATGCAGAACAAATCAAAATCAAACACTATCCTTGCACGTTACGAGAGGGTGCAGAGGCTGCGAAACATTGCAATAGATGATAATACATTCTGCAAAGTTTACCAAGCTAACAGGCTACTAAAAGAACTCACAATCAAATTAAATCAAATCAATTCATACCAAACTTTAAATCTAAATTAAAATGACACCAGTAAACAACAAATCACTCATCCATTTTTTATTTTCACAAATGGAAAAATTAGACTCAAAAGAAATTGATGTTGCTACAGCATCAGCACAAGCCAACTTGGCTAAACAAGTAAACAATTCATTGAAATATGAATTAGATAGGGCTAAGACTCAAATTGAGTTAGAAAAGCATAACAAAGAATTGAACTCTAAATTAGTATTAAGAGAGGTTGAAACTAAACTTTTTGACAATGTATAGGTTTATCAACGATACTAATTGCAAATGTCTAACTCATAAATGTTTGAAAAGATATTTTATATTTGATATGCCCACTGAAACAATAAAATTTGGAGTATGTAGCGATTACATTAGACTATTGTTAATGGATCAGGCTAAAGATTCTGAAAGTCTTTATAACCCAATAATGATTAAGTATGATGTTGCTGATATAGTAACAAATCTTTTATCAAAATATGTTGAAATATATAATAAAGTGTATTATGGTTATGGAAGAAAACAACCAGCTAAAAACGATTTTACTAAACTGGTAGTTGAATTTTCAATTTCCGACAAAATATATTCACATCGGTCAATGTCAATTATAAATGCTTTAGAAATTATCATGAATAGAGAAAATAATATAAACTCTGATTTTATATATTGGGTAATTTATACTATTAAAAAATGGATTGATAATTTAAAAAGTAAAGTTAGTATTGCCAAATATAATGAACTAATAAAACTTAATAAAAATATGCGGCAAATGAATTATGACGAAAATTTGCAAAGAGAATACTTATTAAAAATTTATCAAGCACAAATAAAAATAAACAAATAACCAAATGACAACACCACACCAAACTACAAAAGAATGCCTAATACGCAATTTTCAAGAGCAATTAGACAGCGAAGAAACTTTCACAGCAATAAATTATCGTTCACTATTCAACATAGCAACAGACATGATAATAGTATTGTATGAGGTTGAAACAGCACGCAAAATGTATTCAGATATTTACGCAAGTCTATTGAAGCACGCACCCGATAAAATGGATTGGTTCATTCGTAAAATGTGGAATCACAACTTTGAGTTAAAACTTGACAAGTCAGATTTTGACAAGTTGTTAGCAGCGATAGATATTAGCCGAAATTATGGCTTTTCAGTTGAATATGCAGTAAGTAAAATACACGATACATTAGGACACATAATTGAGGTACAATACACACCAAAGCAATCTAATTTTATCTTCAATTCAATTCTAAACTATGACCAAGTATTAACCGCAGTTAGTGAATTTAAAGATACCGCACTAATTGACACCTGTAATTTCGGAGTACCTGAACATCGTGAAATACCAGTAATGTATGATTTGAATGATATGACTTTAGAAGACATCTGCGAAGCATATTTAAACATGGGTGGACAACCTTTAATAATAGAACCATAATGCCAAGAACACGACACATAACAACACTCGAACAAACATCCATAGGTGCAAATGGTTTCAGATTGCAGTATTTATATGAGAAGAAACTATTTGAAGTATGCCACTCACACCACAATGGTAAATCAGATGTAATTGATAGGACACTTTTTGTAAATGAAAAAGATGCGCGAAAGTATTTAGATAAACTAATGGCAGAAACCCAAGAGAGAATAAACGAATTTAAAGTAAACGAATCATTCCCACTAATAACTAAAATAATATGAGAGAAATATCAATAGAATACCGAGAACTGCAAAGGCAAAAGAATAAACTATTTGAGTGCCAAAGGAATCACACCGCAGCATTGAATAGACGATACTTGTATGAAACTGATGAGGCATACAAAGAATGCACCGCAGCACTAAATGAGTGGGATAAACAAACCGAATTAGTCGCTAAATTGCAGATTGAATATACCGCACTAACGAACAAAGGAGATTTAAGTTATGAGTAGAGAGAAACCAAGTCACAAGCGAATAGATTACAAGTCCGGTAAGACTGAAAGTGTAGTTATGGAAAGAGACCTGCATAATGCCCAGTATCGAATTATCTTATATAAAAAAGGCGGTGTAGGAATAGTCCAGTACCGATCATCAACAAAAGAGGCAACAGAATTATTTAACCAATTACTAAAAGAACTAAAATGATTGAAACTACTTTTGATACTAAATTATATGGGACTTGCTGCAACTATGCTTATTATTGTTTAAAGAAACTAAACATAAAACAATATAAATCTCAAGATGTTGTCAATGAATTTTATTTTAATAATGATGTAAATAACGATAATTATAAGAATTTAATTTACTCAACTATTCGAAAATTATCATTAAAACCTCTTCCTAGATATGAAACTGAATTTACACCTAAAATAAATCATGTAAAAGAAACTTTAGCGCAATGTATAAAATGCAATGAAGTGAAACCTTTGGATATGTTTTATAAATTTAGATTAAATCCTTCCAAAAAATGCAAGCAATGTATATGTATTGAAAATAATCGTGATTATAAAATAAAATCATTTCACAGACTATTGAGAAAAAATAGCAATGAAATTGATAAACTCGATGAAATAATAAATTTGTGTAACCAAAAAAAACAAGAAATATTAAAAAATGAACTACCAATTACTCAATGATTTAACCACTAATTTAAGACAAATTTTAAATTTGATTAGGGATTACAAAGAACAGATTATATACTTGCAGGAGAAATGGAGTCAAGTTCAAGATACTCAAAGTAGTAGATTGTTTCTTACTCAAATTACAAACTGCGAAGCCCAAATCAAACACAACGAGAAACAATACAAACAAACCATTAACCAAATTAATGAACTACTACAATGACAGACAAACAAACACTACCAACACTTAGCGATTTAACACAAGATGTTGAATTAAGCTACAAAAATGATGCTTTCAACTTATTACTAAGTCAGCAACCGCCTGCAACGTGGGTAAAGAAACATCCTTACATTCGAGATTACAATTACCTACCTATTGATAAGGTCGAACATTTATTAAAGAAAATCTTTAAGCAGTACAAAATCGAAATCACTAATCAGGGAACAGCCTTTAATGGTGTATGGGTAACGGTTAGAGTTCACTACTTAAACCCAACCAACAATGAGTGGAACTTTCATGATGGGATCGGGGCTTGTCAATTACAAACAAAAAAAGATACATCACCTGCAGACCTTGCTAATATAAATAATGGAGCATTACAAATGGCATATCCAATAGCTAAGACCATAGCAATCAAAGATGCATGCGATATGTTCGGTAACTTATTTGGTGCTAACTTAAACAGACGAGACACCATCGAATTCAAAGTGGATGCAGATACATTGAACTTCATCAAAAGTAATAAGGAGAAAAATATATGATAGAGAGATTCATATTTGAAACAAAGGAGCAATGGAAGGAATACCGAAAAGGACTTTTCACAGCATCCAATATTAATAAATTAACAGCTAATGGAAAGAGCGAAACAGGACTATCAGTTGGTGCAGTTTCTTATATCTTAGAAACCATTAACGACCAGGTAGGCGAACCAAAACCCGACATCTTTAATGCAGCGATTGAGTGGGGATTAGAGAATGAATCACAAGCGGTGTTAAGATATGCAGAGGATAACGGACTTGATGTGAATGATAACGATTTTATCTATACATCGGTGGGTGGATTTGTTTTCTTCACTTACTTAGGAATATGCGGTGGCACTCCAGATGTAATTTTAAAAGATAAGATAGTTGAAATTAAATGCCCAAACTCCGATACTCATTTATATAATAAGTTATTTGTGAACGCTGACAACATCCAAAAAGAATATCCTATGTATTATGACCAATGCCAATTAAATATGTTTCTAACGCAAAGAAAAGAGGCAGTATTAATGAGTTTTGACCCGAGAATAAAACAGCATGAGAATCAAGTTCACTACATAACAATTCCATACGATAATGGCAGGGTTGAATTACTAATGGATAAGATAAACGCTGCATCAAATTATCGTGATAAACTTTTAAAACAACTGAATGGCTAAGTGCAAAATCTGCAAAGAACCATTTAAGCAATATAACACTATTCAAAATAAATGTGTTCCATGTGCAATTAAAATAGGCATAAACAAACCAGTAAAGGCTGCTTATAAGCGAGTAGCAACCGAGTTAAAACGTGAGGCAAAAGATAAACTTGAAACCCATACACAACGGATAAATAAGGTTAAGCCAATATTCCAAAAATGGATAAGAGAAAGGGATAAGAATGAACCTTGTATAAGCTGTGGAGTTACTAAAACCTATAAAGATGAATGGGATGGAGGTCATTATCACAAAGCAGAAAACTATACTGGAGTTATTTTTAATGAACATAATGTAAATAAACAATGTAAAAATTGCAATAAAAATTTAGATGGTAATTTGATTTCTTATAGACAAGGATTAGTAAAAAAAATAGGTTTAAAAGCAGTTGAAGAATTAGAAGAATTAGCAAATAAGACAAGATATTACAAATGGTCGGATGAAGAATTACAACAAATTAAAAACAAATACAAAATAAAATGAAAACAATAACAATAGAATACAATGGATTACAGACCTCTATTAAATGGACTGATGATGTTACACCACTTGAAGCATTAGGTATGCTTAGATATCATGAAAAGAATGTCTTTGCAGGCTTATTAATGTACAACAAAGAAAAGAATGAGAAAAAAGAACCTGAACAACAAGTTTACATAAAAGATATGGATTTGTCGGTAAGAACTAAGAATTGCTTACTTGATAATAAAATTTACACCTTAAAAGACTTAGAACAATTAAGTGATAGAGACCTTTTGAGAATCCGAAATTTCGGCAACAAATGTCTAAGTGAATTGCAATACATTTTAAAAAACCTAAATAAATAAAATGATAACTGAAATTGCAGAATTTGATTCAGGAGTTTATATAAAACCATGCGAGTTATACAATGACATAAAAATTGGTAGTGTATTATGCAGTGGTCATTCTGAATTAAAATTAAAACCTTGCAAATATTGTCATAGTTATAAAGAAGACAATACTTATTATTTACCATTATTAAAGGAAAACATATCAATAGTTTCAGAAGTAACTTGCACAAGACCTAAACAACAATTAAATTTATTTTAAAAAAACCAAACCAATAACACCATGAAAAAACCAAAAACACAAACCGAATCAATCATCTGCTACTTGATAGCAGGAAACAACATTACATCAATTCAAGCTACGCAAAAGCAATTTGGCTATTGCACCAAGTTACCGCAGCGAATAGCTGACATCATTGCACTGGGATTCTCAATCAAAAAAGAACGAGTAACTAAGTTGTCAATATTTGGCAATAGCTGCTCATTTATTGAGTATTCTTTGGACTTTAAAAAGACATCTAAAAAGCTAATCAATAGTTACCAATGATAGTCAAGATAATTATAACAATCACTTTATGGGAATTATTTGTGAAAAAATATCTTCTAAAATTATTCTATTATTTCATTAAGTAGATAGTATATTTGTAAAAGAAAATTGGAGCAACAAGTCTGAAACCTTGCCGATTTATAAAACTTAAACACGACATTTTTAAATAGCCTGTTTATGAGTATTTGGAAGCCTAATAGTTGGGCTTGTTTCAGCCAAAGAAAATAAGCAGGCTTTTTTATTTTAAAGCGTAATTAATGCTAAAATTAATTATAAAAATATGGCAGTAGAATTAAAATTCACATCAAATATTAAAAGTAAACTTGTAACAAATTTGATTGTTTACGCAAGTTTTACTGGGGATATTATTATAAAGATTCATGATGAATCATTAGATGAACATTTTTGCAATTCTTATGTATCTTTAGATAGAGAAACAGCAATAAAATTAGCTAAAGAATTACGCAAACAAATTTCAATGTTGGAGGACTAAGATGAGTAAGTTAAGAAGTATAAACACAATCATTTGGAGTGATACTTGGTTTGAGACATTGCCTATTGGACAAAAATTACTATTCATCTATCTTATCACTAATGAGAAAACAAATATGCTTGGAGTGTATGAAGTGTCAACTCGTAAAATCTCATTTGAAACTGGAATAAAAGAAACTGACATCGAAAAATATTTAATTGACTTTGAGAAATCAAACAAAATTAAGTATAGAGATAACCGTATTGTTATGTTAAATTTTCTAAAACATCAAAATTACAATTTTAACATGATGAAATCTGCAATAGACCTTTATAATGATTTACCAATGTCCTTAAAGATTGAAAACATTCATAAGATTGAAAGGAATAAGGAAGGGTTTGAAACCCTTTGCAAAGGGTTCGGAATGGTTCGGAAAGTAGAAGTAGAAGTAGAAGATGAAATAGAAGATGAAGATAAAAATGAAAGTGAATTAATTTTAACACATCCACTTCAAGAATTTATTGCCACCACTTATAAGAATGTTTCAAAACTTTCATCCCAATTAACTTATGACGAATGCTTAAAACTATTATCAAGTTATGATAGGAATAGAATAGCAGATATATTATTGCAGATGGAAAATAAAAAGGATTTGACTAAGAAATACACATCAGTATATTTAACTGCTTTAACATGGCTTAAAAACGATTTCAGCAAAGGAAAAACCATCTCCAAAGGTCAACAGAGCAAAATGGAAAGCATGGTAAATTCAGCTAAAGAGGCACTTAATATGCTTTATGACGAAAATTAGAGCGTTTGATTTTCAATAAGTTATAAAATATATTTAATAATTATTTGAAAAAGTTTGCAGTTTCAAATTAAGGTTGTATATTTGTAGGGTAATTAAATGATAAAAATATGAAAACAATCGGATTTGCAGGAACATTTTACACGCTATGGGATGTTAAAGTTGAAAAAGTTAATGTAGCATTAGGTGCTTGGTTTGATAAAGTTACCTGCACTTATTACCAAAATTTATCTAAGAATTTAGATGAAGCTATTGTTAAATCAGGAACGGATAATGTAGATGAAACGCTAAGAGGCAAACGTAAATCATTTGAGTACAAAAAACCGTTAGTTGTAGAGCCTAAAATAATGACTGATTGCGAAAGGCTTTTTTGGGTATTATTCAGAAACGATAATGCTCATTTGATTGAAGGTGTAAGACAAGATGCTTTTAATAGGTGTGTTGAACTTGGGTATATTTCAGGGGTTAACGGTAAATTTGAAAAACATTTAGAGTGTGAGGAACATCCAATAAAAGACACTGTGGCATACAGATTTAACCATTCTTTAAGAAGTGATGATGTTTGGTATAGCAACACATTGAATAAATTTTTTATTGGGATAATATGAGCAACACAAAAGAAACAAGGGGAGGCACTCGGCAGGGGTCGGGTGCTAAACCTAAATACAACGAGCAAACTAAAACGGTTGCTTTTCGATGTCCGCTGTCAAAGGTTGATGAACTTAAATTAGTTGTCAAGTCTAAACTTTCTGAGTGGTCTAAAGAGGCACTTAATATGATATATGATGAAAATACTTAACGTTTTGCAGCTACCCGAAGGGCGGTTGCACGTAAATTTAAATCGTAAAAATAAAATATGAAAATGAAAAATAAATTGTCAAAGCTAAACGAGAAGCCCGCCTTTGGGGTAGGTGCTGTTATAGTGCGTTTTTGTTCCTCTGTTACAATCTGGGATTTTCGATGGAAATTATTTATTATTTTTTG